>OFAT01000012.1_pt1 | contig 60593 bp, 62 predicted proteins | sample 1520331 | NCBI WGS metagenome assembly OFAT01 (sample SAMEA3696446, study PRJEB22514) | metagenome | biome: water; feature: marine; material: hydrothermal vent | place: Pacific Ocean | collected 2014-08-12 | depth 1521 m
TTAGTGGTACATTTTTACTCTGCACTTGTGGTGTATTTTAGCTTAACACTTGACAGTAAAAATTCTTTCCAATCATTTTTATAAACAGAGAAAGGCTCGGTTGACTGAAAATAATTAATAAATTCATCATCTGTCATAAATTCTCTCTCTTTTAATATTTTATCTTTTGCCATCGCTTCCAGTTCAATATCAGGGATATCCAATCTATTGATTAAGTTAGGGTTACTATTCCCTATATCAGCATACAGTGTATCCTTTGGGAAAAAGTCTGAAATCAATTTTAATATATTTTCAAACTCATGTTCTTCTTCACTATTGAGTTTTTTTATAAAATTTTCAATCATAGGATGCTTTTGATTAATCAAATATTTTATCTCACCTCTGGCACTTGTTCTCTCCCAAAAAGCTGTATTTGTATGAGAAATACTACGACTACGCCCTTTATATACTTTAGTAGAACTACCTGCAATTTTTTCTATTATTTTTTTTAATCTCTGTCTAATAACCAAAGGGGGTGAGGCTTTTGATTTTTTCACATCTATTTTCCATAAATCATCTAAGTTATTAGGTAAATCTATTTGAATTCTAGCAAGCTTATACATCTCTGATTGGGGAATTAATCTAAACCAGGTACCAGAAATCAGTAACCTTCTATTTCTATAGACATAAAAACCTTGATTTTTAAGATAACCTCCAGTACCTGCATAGTACTCGTAATCTTGAGCTGATACTTTACTGTAGTGAGGGAGAATATATGGAATGATTTTTATTTTTTCAGTATTTACAGTAATAGTTTCTTCAGTCAATTCCTGGGTTGCTTTATGATGAGAAAAGAAAGGATCAAATGCTTTGAGCTGTTCACCATTAATAAAAATATTTATCTTGTCTTTACCTTTTAAATATCTATGAAATACTAACTCTAAATGTTTTTGTAAATTTTCTATTTTTTCATAAACTACATCTTCATTTCCTTCAGAAACACTATTATCTACAATTCTATCTGTTTCTTCCCATATAACTATAGTTCCATTTTTCTTTAACTCATTAATTTTATACAACATAGACAGTTCATCATTATCTAAAACTTGTAATGACCAATCTTCTGTTTGGGCTACATAATCCAAGTCCCAGACAGTAGCTACCTGACGATTATCTTGTGATGCTACTACTGTCAATTTTCGACATTGAGAAAATGATGCAGTTTTTAGACCAAGACCAAAACGACCTAGGTCATTTTCATCACGACTTTCCAATGGGTTTTTAGTCCCTGGTCGCATCGCTTCAATAAGCTCTTCTTTATTCATTCCTAAACCATCATCTACAATTGCCAAAGAAAGTTTTTTATCTTCAAAATCAAAATGAATATGAATATTTTTAGCTTTTGCCGTAATACTATTGTCAATAATATCTGCTACTGCACTTTCAAACGAATATCCAATATCTCTAAGAGATTCAATCAGTGATGATGCTTTGGGAAGTAATTGGATAGCCTTGATAACAGAGCCTTTAAAAGAAATATTATTGATCATTGAAGTTAATTATATCAATAATTTTTTATATTTATCTATTAAAGTTTATTTAATGTTTCTTCTATAGTATAAACACACTCAAACAGATATTTGCGTATATCAGTTTCCCAAAAGCGTAAAACAATCCATCCTTCACTTTCAAGCTTATGAGTAACCTCTTTATCACGCTCAATATTTCTTGTAATTTTATTAACCCAAAACTCTGTATTTGTCTTAGGAATATACTTATTTTCCATTAAATATTTTCCATGCCAGAATTCAGAGTCTGCAAAAACTGCAAGTTTTTTACCTTTAAAAACAATATCCGGCTTACCAAAAACATCTTTGGGATTTTTACGGTAACGAAGCCCTCTTCTCCATAGTTCTTTTCTGAGAAGAATTTCAATAGAGGTGTCTTTGGATTTTATGCGACGCATATTTTCAGATCGGCTTATGGGTTTTTTCTTTTTCATACTTTGATTGTATCAAAATATAAAACTAATTACTCAAGATAATCCTCAAGCTGCTTTACTTTGTAGTCTGTATCTGCTTTCCACTCTCTAAGCGGTTTTTGTCCCTGGGGCATAGCAGTAGAGGGGCGAATATATACAAAAGCTCTCACAGTGCCGCTATGTATCTTTACAAGGATCTTTTTTCTCTCATAGTAATCAGGATACCCCCTCAAACCTGTCAAGCTTCTCCAAAAGCTCTTTTCGGTGTATCTCATAAAGTTCACCGTGTATCCTCATCTGTGGTATAGGGATCAAGTAAGGGTAGTTGCCGAAAATGTCCTCAAACATCCCGAATTTACTCACAGTAATGGCTTTCCCGATCCTTTTGGCATGTTTACTTAACAGGTGATGGTTGTCAAAACCTTTTTTGAGTGACTGGATTGTACTCTGGTGTGGGGAATATATGAGGAGAAATGGAAATAGTAAAATGAAATCAGATAGTTTTAAAATATACAAATATATAAACTCACAATTTAGTTATTTTAATTATTTAGAACTAATAAAGAGTAAACAGTTCTAAAATATGCTAGAATATAAACTATGAGTTTAGAAAAAGAGCTAAAATTAAAACAACTGTATCAATTGTTACCCGAAGGTGTTGTCGCACCAAGTAGATGGCTCTCTGCCAATGGCTATTCAGCACAACTGCTTTATATGTATGTCAAAAACGGATGGCTGATAAAACTTGGAAGAGGAGCCTACATCAGACCTGCATCCATACTTGAATGGCAGGGAGCTGTATTGGGACTCCAAAAACTTGCAGAACTGCCTTTTCATGTAGGGGGACTTTCTGCACTGAATCTATTAGGGTATGCACACTATTTACCTATAGGGAAAGAAAAGACTATTGCTCTGTATAGTGGCGAAAAACCTCCTGCATGGATAAAGCAGATCGAGACACTTTCATTCACCTTTCACAAAAAACCTCTCTTTGGAGAATTGGGATTAAAGAAACAGAGTACCACTATACGAGACTGGCAGATCACTATCTCTACACCTGAAAGAGCCATACTTGAACTTCTCTATCAGGTAGACGACAAAGGAATCACTTTTCAGTTCGTATCAGAGATATTTGAGTTATTGACAACATTGAGTCCAAGACTACTCAATGAACTACTTCAAAACTGTAAGAGCAGAAAAGTAAAACGGTTATTTCTCTTCTTTACAAACTACTATAACTTTCCCTGGACTAAACATATCAGCAAAGGGTTAGATTTAGGGGCAGGAAAATTACAGATAGTGAAAGACGGCATCTATAACAAAACCTATATGATCACAGTGCCAAAGGAATTTAATGCTTGACAGTTCAAATATTTACTACAAACAGGTACAGCTACTTTTAGAAGTGCTACCATACATTAACAATGAATCATGCTTTGCTCTCAAAGGTGGAACAGCTATCAATATGTTTGTCAGAGATATGCCAAGACTCTCTGTGGATATTGACTTGATGTATCTGCCTGTAGAAGACAGAACAAGCAGCCTCAAGCATATTGCAGAGTCACTTGAACGTATTGCACAGGAGATTGATAAGAGCCTGAGAGGCTCTAAAGTTTACAGACTGGAGCAAAGAGGAGATAGAACACTCTCTAAACTGCAAGTGGAAAGAGCTGCTGTGCGTATCAAGATAGAAACTTCTCCGGTGATGAGAGGTACCGTGAAGGAACCAATGATAAAAATGGTCAGTCCCAAAGTGGAAGAGGTATTTGGATTTGGGGAAACAGTTGTTGTGCATCACGACGATCTCTATGCAGGAAAAATATGTGCAGCACTTGACCGTCAGCATCCAAGAGACTTTTTTGATGTCAGAGGCTTGCTTGACAATGAAGGTATCAGTGATTCACTTATGAATGTATTTATCGTGTATCTCATCAGCTCCAGCCAACCTATATCCAAACTACTACAACCCAACCTTATTGACATCAGCCATACCTTTGAAGAACAGTTTGTAGGTATGACGACTGAACCCATAGAGCTAAAGCTTTTGACAGATACAAGAAAGGAACTGATCAGGCTTCTGCACCAGAAGTTGACGCAGAAGCATAAGGCATTCTTACTTGGGTTCAAAAAAGGAGATCCTGACTGGAGTCTGCTACCGTTCAAGAACATCGATGCACTTCCCTCGGTCAAATGGAAAATGCTGAATCTTGAGAAGATGGACAAAGCAAAGCATGCTGAGGCTCTTAAAAAGCTGGAGAGAAGTTTGGCCAATGTAAAAGAGAAATCCATCTAAAAAAATATCTAAGGTGGTACATAGGTGGTATTTACAAAAAAGTTATTATTGTCTAATTGTTGATTTTGCTCGGTGTAAGCGTTGTTTGCGCGGATTGTAAAAAATGGATGGCCGGGAGAGGGGGATTCGAACCCCCGGAGGTGTTACCCTCACCGGTTTTCAAGACCGGCACATTCGACCACTCTGACATCTCCCGACAACAATAAGTAGAATGAAATTCTATCTTAAAAAGATAAAAATCTCATGAAATGGAGGAGCCACCCGGATTTGAACCGGGGATAGCAGCTTTGCAGGCTGCGGCCTTACCACTTGGCGATGGCTCCACACTAAAATATAATGGGTGGTACCCGGAGCCGGACTTGAACCGGCACGGTCGCAATGACCGGGGGATTTTAAGTCCCCTGTGTCTACCATTCCACCACCCGGGCTTAATTGGTACCATTTATATATTGAAATGTTAAATATGTTTTATGGAGCGGGCGAACGGGATCGAACCGTCGACCCTAACCTTGGCAAGGTTATGCTCTACCGCTGAGCTACGCCCGCATTTCCACACCTATTTTAAGTATTAGCTTAAAATTGGAGTGCGATTATAGCCAAAAAACCTTTTAATGTAAAGAGAAAGTAGGATTTTTGAATATAAAAGTGCTATAATCCATAAAAACTATCCCGACTACAATAGGGAATATAAAAGGTTTAATATGAGAAGTGACGAAATAAAACAGGGGTTCAGCAGAGCTCCCCACAGAAGCTTACTGCGTGCAACTGGTGTAAAAGAAGAAGATTTTGAAAAACCGTTCATCGGTGTGGCAAATTCTTTCATAGAGATCATTCCCGGGCATTTTTTCCTCAACAAGGTAGCAGAGGTCATTAAAAAAGAGATACGTGCGAACGGATGTGTTCCTTTTGAGTTCAATACTATCGGTGTAGATGACGGGATCGCAATGGGGCATGACGGTATGCTCTACTCTCTTCCGAGCCGTGAGATCATCGCGAACTCTATAGAGACGGTCATGAATGCTCACAAGCTTGATGCGATGATCGCCATCCCAAATTGTGACAAGATCGTTCCGGGTATGATCATGGGTGCACTGCGTGTGAATGTACCGACAGTGTTTGTTTCCGGCGGGCCTATGGCTGCAGGACATATGAAAGACGGTACCCCTATCGATCTTGCCACTGCTTTTGAAGCTGTGGGTGAATTCGAAGCCGGAGAGATCAGTGAAGAAAAGCTCCATGAGATCGAATGTAATGCCTGTCCCAGCGGTGGGTCATGTTCAGGTATGTTTACAGCTAATTCCATGAATACACTTATGGAGGCAATGGGGATCGCTTTACCGGGGAACGGTACGATCCTTGCATTGACACCGGAGAGAACGGAGCTTTACAAAAAAGCGGCGAGACGCATATGTGAGATAGCCAAATCCGAAGCAGCAGAGCAGGAGAAGTATAGAATAAGAAATATCCTCAATGAAAATGCAGTACGTAATGCTTTTGCTGTAGATATGGCAATGGGCGGGTCTTCAAATACGGTACTTCACATGCTTGCCATCGCTAAAGAGGCGGAGGTTGATTTTAACTTACAGGACATCAACGCGATCTCCAAACGTGTATCACACATTGCCAAGATCTCTCCATCATTGACAACAGTGCATATGGAAGACATCAACAAAGCAGGTGGTGTAAATGCGGTAATGCACGAAATGATGAAACGCGGGGATGATATCCTGCTTGACAACCTTTCTATAACAGGTGAAACCTTATATGAGAAAGTCAAAGATGCAGAGATCCTGGATACAAACATCATCCATACCATTGACAACCCTTACTCTGAAGTGGGTGGGCTTGCTATCTTGTACGGTAACCTGGCAGAACAGGGTGCTGTTATTAAAACAGCCGGAATTACCGGTGATAGAGTCTTTACAGGTACTGCAGTATGTTTTGACTCTCAGGATGAAGCCATCAAAGGGATCATCAATGGCAAGGTCAAAGCAGGTAATGTTGTCGTTATCCGATATGAAGGTCCTCGTGGTGGTCCGGGGATGCAAGAGATGCTAAGCCCTACAAGTCTCATCATGGGTATGGGTCTGGGAGATAAAGTAGCACTCATTACTGATGGCAGATTCTCGGGGGCTACAAGAGGTGCGAGCATCGGTCATGTGAGTCCCGAAGCTGCAGAAGGCGGGCTTATAGGATTACTTGAAGATGGTGATGAGATCCATATCGATGTAGATAAGTATATCCTGCAGGCAAACTTGAGTGATGAAGTGATCGCTCAAAGAAGAGTAAATTTCAAGCCATTGGTAAAACCGTTAAAAAGTAGATGGTTAAGACAATATAGAGCGTTGGTTACCAATGCCAGTTCCGGTGCGGTACTGGAAGCTGAATAAGAATAGTGCTAAGTGCTAAGTGCTAAGTGCTAAGTGCTAAGTGCTAAGTGCTAAGAAATTTTACATATTTTAGAGACTATGTCAAGTCTCTGACTGTATCAATTCATTTATCTTCAAAAAGAGGGATTTGAAATCCCTCTTCCAAATTAAAACTACAAAATTATCTATTAACCCGGCACCCGTTGTTTGCATTTTTACTTTATATATGCAGGGACGGTACTTTTTTCTAAAGAAATCTTTACTATCGTAAACTGCATTTCCTGATTTTGGATTCGTTTTCTATTTTATTGTGAGACAAAAAAGTATGTTCCACACATAGATAAAAAGGAATAAAGAAAATTCAAACCAAACACAAATCAATAATAAAATTTAGGAAAAATATTTAAGAAGATGTTGAGGAGCCGGAACTCCCCGAAAAGAGAGAGTTTAGATTATGAAGCTACTCTTCTGGCTCCCTTATAGCGTTGACTGTAAAAAGGTTTATTCAAGCTTGTAATAACCACTTTCTTCTTTGCTGAGCTTGCATGAATAAATTTGTTATCACCTATATAGATACCTACATGATTGACATACCCTTTACGTTTCTTGGAAGTATCAAAAAAGATAAGATCTCCCGGTTTTAAGTGACTTCTGCTAACAAATTTTCCATATTTTGATTGTGCTATTGCTCTTCTTGGAATACTGATCCCATTTTTCTTACACACATAAGTTGTAAGTCCGGAACAATCAAATGTGTTTTTTTGTCCTACAGCACCCCAAACATATTTTCTTCCTAATTTTGTTTTAGCAAGTTTGGTGATTTTTATAGACTTATCGTTAACCTTGTCGGTTTTTTTATTTCTATTAAAAAAGATATCCGAGAAAGAGATCTTGGTATTTTTTTGCACTTTTGCCTTTGCTATTTTTTTAGATTTTACATTTCTAAGCACTTTAGCAAGTTTTTGCTCTTGACGCTTTTTTTTCGCTGATGCTATTTTTGTTCTTTTCTTCTTCATGCTTTGGGCATAAGTCGTTTTAGGAACGGTCAATACTCTTCCCAACTTAAGTGTTTCCCCTTTTTTAAGACCATTTGCTTTTCTCATTTTTGCAATAGTGGTATGATGTTTACGTGCGATCGAAGAAAGGGTATCTCCACTTTTTATAACATATTTCACTGATTTTTCAGATTTCCTGATATTGCTTTTTTTGGCAAGTTTTTTATGCTTACTCGTTTTAGTAACCTTCGCCACTTTTTTCTTTTTATCCGGAAAATACGTATTTGTCGGTACTTTTAGTACTCTTCCGAGTTTAAGGATTTCACCTTTTTTAAGGCCATTTGCTTTTCTCACTTCCTCTATAGTAGTATGATTTTGATGTGCTATAGTATAAAGTGTTTCACCTTTTTTAATCGTATGTTTAACTGTTTTTGTAGCTGCTTGGGCTGTAACTGCTGCAAGAGATAATGTGAGCAATAGAATATAAAGTTTTTTCAATACATACTCCTGAAAAATTTAGTTTTAATAATATAGAGTTTAAAGTCCATACTAAAAAATATTCAAATATTGTATCTATATATGATTAATAAAAAATAAATGTGAATTGAAATTTAACTTAAAGTCATAATAATGGTTTCTTTTGTAATATTTGTACAATATGCTCCGCTACCCTCAAGGCATTGGCATAAATCGTCCAGGTATAAGGAACAGAGCCTCCTGTTGGCATGAAACTGGCATCCGCTACAAAAAGATTGGGGATATCGTGGGATTGACAATATTTGTTTAGGACAGAAGTTTTAGGATCATCTCCAAAGCGGCATCCTCCTGCAATTAAATTTTGAGGAGGGACAGAAGAAACATCACTATAAATATTTTCTGCTCCCATCTCTTCAAGTACCTTTTCACACTTCTTGGCGATGTATTTTCCTACTTTTATGTCATGGGGATGTGCTTCTAATCGAAGTTTACCCACCGGCATCCCGTATTTATCTTTATGCTTTTTATCTAACGTTACAAAACAGTTGTCATTGGGGAGCCAATCGTTAAAGATTTCAAACCGTATACTTTTACTCTGAGTAAAACGTTTCACAAGCTTTTCGCCCAAAGCCTTACCCCAGACCAGTTTTCCATTCTCTTCGTTATTTTTACGTGCTCGTGAGATAATGTTTTGATGTTCAAACATAAATTCTACCGAACCCCCTTTAAACTTGCCATCCCACCAATGGTCTATGAAATACCAGTCCAGGATGGAACGATTGACAAACAGTCCTGTTCTCATAAGGTCTTCAAATTGAATGTGCTTTAAACTCTCTTTATGTAATTCACCCTGCCCCGAGCCTCCTGCTGAAAAGATCAAGTTTTTTCCTAACTCTCCACTACTGTTTGCAAGTCCATGGGGATGATATTTGTTTGCTGAGTTCAGCAAAAGTCTTGCACTTTCATGGGCCTGTGCCGCGACGATAAATATATTTCCATATATCTTCTTCTCTTTCCCCGTAATAGTATCAACCACTACGGCATACTCTACCTCATCTTTTTCTCCTGCATGCAAATATTTGACATGTGTGTTGCTCATCAGTGTCAAGTTTCCTGTGGCAAGTGCCGGCTTCAGAAGTGCTTCCCTTGAGCTCCCTTTTGCACCTGAACTACAGCCATAACTTCCACAAAAATTTGAATAATAGCAGGCATGACGGTCTCCCTTGTCTTTGGAAAGCACTGCTCTGGGGGTCACCAAAGACTTTATACCCAAAGCTTTACAGCTCTTGTCAATTAACTTTACCACTGCATTTTCTTTAGTAGGCGGCTGTGTAAAGTTTTTGGTACTTCGTGGAGGCTCATAAGGATATTTTTCATAATATCCGGAAATACCGACCAACTCTTCTGCTAACGCATAATAGGGCTCTAAATCATCATAACTTATAGGCCAATCAACTACATTCGCACCTTTTATCTCTCCATACTTACTTTTGAGTCTGAAATCATCCGGATGCATCCGATGGAGCATACCACTCATAAAGTTTGAAGAACCGCCTATAATGTTTCCATTCCAAAAACTCCAACCAGATTCATACGTCGGTGTAGCTACCCACTTGCCATCTACTTTCTCTTCTATGGTATGGTATTCATCAAAAAGATTCGGCGTAACAATATCCCTGCGACAGTACGCCAACTCATCTTTAGAAAATTCTTCTCTTTTAATAAGCCTTCCTTTTTCCAGTACCACTACTTTATACCCTGCTTTGCATAAAGTATATGCCACTGCACCACCACTTGCACCGGAACCGACAATCACCGCATCATACTTCATAGCTTTATATACCTTGTAGTTGGTCTGGGAAGTCCGCCATAAGCATGAAGGGATTTCCAGCCTTCTTCCTTTACATTAGCCCCATAAACAGGATCACTGAACATCCCTTCCATCGTAAGTGTCATAATACGTCCAAGCCATGAACTACCATAACTCGTCTCTTCATAAGCTCTTAATGCTTGCTCTTTTTCTACCTCTGACAAAAAAGTAAATTTTCCTTTTTCTCGACGCTCCAACTCTTCAGCCCCTTCTATGACAAAAGTACGGATATCTTTATCATAGGTAGGATGTGTAATCGTTTCAAGTAAAAACTGTGTTGCATTCATGGACTGGGCTGACGGAATCTGACTTCCTTCAGGAAAGAGATGCTGTTGTACAGACGCTATAGTCTTTTCTATACGCTTTAAGGATTCACTGAATACGATATTGTTATCTTTACTTATTAAAGAGGAAGAGAGCCCAAAAACAGATCCTAAGATTAAAAATTTTCTTCGTTTCATTCTTTAAATGCATATGGAGCAAAGCCTCACATGATACTACGCTAACGCTAAGTCCCCCATCAGCAGCGGGCTCTCACGACTAGTCGCTCATGTGGCTTACTCTGGATGCTTACCTTTCTTCAGTATTTTATAATGCATAATCATAATCATCTTTTGTGTACTTTAAGTGCAGGGTCATACTACACATACTTTACACGCATTTAAGATTATACTTGTAACTGTCTAAAGGGTAGCTCTATTGAAACCCTTAAATTAAAAGATAGGAGATAAAGATGAAAAAGTTGATTTTTAGTTCGCGGTGATGCAAAAAAAGTAGCGAAAAAATGTGCCGCTAGCAGTAAATGTTCTAGCGATAAATGCGGAAGCAAATAACAGGAACTTAACATAGGAGGTGGAGCATGTTAAAAAACATATACCCACTCACAAAAAACATACTAAACCATGGTCAGAGCTTTTCTCTTTTATTCGCCAGGTTTGCTGTAGCTTATGGATTTTATGAACCAGCTATGCAAAAATGGTCTGACATAAGCAGCGTTGCAGTTTGGTTTGAATCCATTGGTATTCCACTCCCCACACTGAATGCCTATATGGCAGCAAGTACAGAGCTTATAGGGGTAATACTTTTAACCCTGGGACTTTTTACAAGATTTATCTCTATTCCCCTAATGATCATTATGGTAGTGGCAATTACTACTGTACATTTAACACATGGCTTTGCAGCCGGGAACAATGGGTTTGAGATACCTCTTTATTACATGCTTTTTTTAGCAATATTTGCTTCATTTGGAGCCGGAAAATTTAGTTTGGATCACCTTTTATTTGGTGATGAACAATAAAACATAAAGGAAAAATCATGAAAAAATTATTTAAATCAGGTCTCATTATGGCTGCTTCAGTTGCACTCTCTTTTACATTGGCAAATGCAACATGTGGTTCAGGAAAAGCTGCGGAAACAAAAACCGCACCATTGAAAACCATGAAATGTCAAAGCGGAAAATGTGGTCAAGGTATGAAAAAAGAGACCAATACGACAAAGCCTGTAACAACAAAACCTGCACCAATGAAAGGTAAATGCGGTCAAGGTAAATGTAGCAGCTCATAGTCACCCCCCCTCTTCTTGTTTAGCTCCTCTTCTTCTGTGAAGCAGGAGTTCTCGCGTTTTCTTTACAAATCATTGTATAATACATTTATATCACAAAACCAACTAAATATCTCAACAAAAAGGTATCACCATGAAACATATATTATTATCCATTATTCTCTTACTCTCTTTATCTGGATGTCAAGATAAAAAAGAGGAACAGGCGAAACACGATGCCAAAATAGCCCAAGAAGCAAGAGCTGAATTACTTAAAGAGTTGAAGGAACAAGAGGAAGCAAAGAAAAGACAAGAAGAATTAGAGAAAAAAAATAAGTTTTCCGAAATAGGTATCACCACAGAAGATGGCAAGATCATCATCGATACCAATAAAACCAAAGGCTTTTTCAAAGAGATGGCAACAAAGATGAAAGACAGCATGGAAAAGCTCTCTCAAGATCTGGAAAAAAGTATGATCAAAGATGATAATGCCGGTATAGAGGTAAATGAGACACACATCAATATAGATTTGAATAAAACAAAAAGTTTTCTTGACAATTGGGGCAAAAAAATGCAAGGATTCGTCAAAGAGTTTGATGATATAGCAAAAGAATTTGATAAAAAATACTAAAGGATACAAATGCAGCACATTGATATGAATTCAGATGAGTTTCAAGCAGAACTGGAAAAAACATGGGGGTTTGTGGAAAAAGTCAATAAACAGTTTGGTTTTGTACAAAATCCAAATGAAGAGGTCAATGAAGGTGTAGCCATGGGGCTTGCACGTAATAAACTGATCTATGGTAAAAGATTTTGCCCCTGTTTTATGGTAGAGGGAGAAACCAAAGAGGAGCAAAAAGCTGCAGATAATCGTATCTGTCCTTGTAAACCTGCTCTGGAAAAAGAGATTCCGGAAGATGGTCTCTGTCACTGCGGGATCTTCTGTACTCCTGAGTATGCGAAAGAGCAAGCTCAAAAAGATGAGATAGAAGAAATAGTACATGAACACTCAAAAGGTTTGACAAAAGAGCAAGCCCAAACACTTCTTAAAGAGGAACAACTCGACGGAGATGAACTCGAAGCACTCATAGAAGCAAGAACATTGGGAATGATAAACTTCACCCTTATTGATGTTCGTGAATTTATGGAATTCCAGATGGGACACATCGTAGGAACAGATGCACTGGTACCTACATCGCAATTCTATGCCAAAATAGAAGAACACAACGATAAAAAACAAACCCCTGTCATAATCTACTGCCATACAGGAAGCCGAAGCTTTCAGGTACAACACGCTATGAAATCCCTGGGTTTTGAACATGTAGGCAATCTGCGTCCGGGAATCATCGGATATACCGGAGAAGTGCAGAGAGGGTAATACCATTCATACCTTCATTGCCGGGGAGAGGACACCCCGACCTACAAAACAATATTTTTCTTCTTAAATTACCATCCATTAATCACACGAAGTGTGCCTGTCATAACGAACGACCTTGAAAGCGGTAGCAGGTAGCAGGTAGCAGGTAGCAGGTAGCAGGTAGCAGGTAGCAGGTAGCAGGTAGCAACCTTGACACAATGAATTTTAGCTTGTCAAGGCAATATCTGAAACACGTCAGTTCTTTGCGTTTTTTTCTTTTTTCTAAAGAAGTTTTTGCTATCGCAAACCGTATTTGCTAACTTTGGTTACTCTTTTCTCTTTTGTCGCAGTACAAAAAAGATGTAATCCCGCAGTAACGAGGACAAAAAAGTAACAAGGGAAACTCAAACTAAGTTTGAATAATAAAAATTAGGGAAAATGTAGAAATAGAAGGATGAGGAGCAAAAAGCTCCTCAAAAGATAGTCAACTAAAAGTTAATTATTTAGCAAGTGCCGCTTTAGAAGCTTCAGCTACTTTTGTAAAACTTTCAGGAGCATTCATTGCCATATCAGCAAGAACTTTTCTGTCAAGTTCGATATTTGCAAGTTTAAGACCATGCATGAATGTTGAATAGTTCATTCCATTCAATCTTGTTGCCGCATTGATACGAACGATCCAGAGTCTTCTGAAATCTCTCTTTTTTTGTCTTCTATCTCTGTAAGCATATACTAATGAACGCTCGAGTTGTTCTTTCGCTTTTCTGAAGTGTTTTCTTCTACCACTGTAGAACCCTCTAGCTTGTTTTAATAGTCTTTTGTGACGTCTATGTCTAACTGTACCAGTTTTTACTCTCATGGTTTTCCTTTACCTTATACTTGTACTACAACTTCATATCCGAAGTCATGTTATAGTAGGTGTCAAACATTTTCTCTGTTTGAACTTGCCCCTAATCGGGGGAATCTCTTTATCAAAAAAATGAAACTATAATTAGTTAATCATCTCTTTAATGTTTTTTGCATCTGCAGCATCAACATGTTTAGGACTTCTCATACCTCTGTGGTGTTTACCATCCACTTTAGTAAGGATGTGGCTTCTATACGCCGTTCCTCTTTTGATTTTGCCGCTTTTTTTGATCTTAAAACGCTTAACAGCGCCTTTAACACTTTTCATTTTTGGCATATGCTTACTCCCTATTGAATTTTTTCTGCTACCAAGTAACAGAAAATGGGACGGTATTATACCCAAATATTCTAAGAGATTTATAAAAATAAGTTCTCGATACATCTCTAACCCAATTTGTGGTAAAATCTAACGATTAAAATAAAGGGCAAAATTGGATAAGGCTACAGAAATACTTTCTAACAAAAAGAAGCTTTTAACAGAAGTCTATTTTGATCTACAGCAGTATTTTGAAGAGAAGTATGGTAAAGATGCACTGATACTTATGGAGATAGGTACATTCTTCGAAGTCTATGAAGTGAACAATGATGAGCTCAAGATCGGTAAAGCCAAAGAAATCGCAGAACTTCTAAACATTCAACTTACAAGAAAAAGCAAAGCCATCCTTGAAAATTCCGTAAATAATCCTCTTCTTGCCGGTGTACCGGCAGTCTCTTTGGACAGATACCTTTCCCGCCTGATCGCTACGAAAAAATATACTATTGTCGTAGTTAAACAAAAAGGTGAAATGCCAAATGTAAAACGTTATGTGTCTAATATTATCTCTCCGGGTACCAATTTTGAATACCTGTCTGAACCCAGTGAAAACAATATTGTTTCACTGATGATAGATGAAAATGCAGGTATTTACTCTGTAGGATATGCTGCTATCGATGTAAGCACCGGAAAAACCATTTGTAATGAGATCCACTCCACTCGAGATGACAAAACCTACGCTTTGGATGAAGCCTTTAACCTTTTACAAACCTATACCACTTCTGAAGTTATCATTACACTTGAAGGCAAAGAGATTGACAAAGAGTGGCTCATACACTATCTTGAGTTAGGCTCTCTGCATCATACACTCAACACAAAACGTTTTAAGATCAATTTTCAAAATGAACTCTTTTCCCGTATCTTCGAGATCAACTCTTTTCTCTCTGCCATTGAGTTTCTTGATCTTGAAAGGTACCCCTATACCACAGAAGCATTGGCTGTTCTCATCGACTTTATCATTGAGCATGATGAGAGTATCATTGAAAAGATGAACAAGCCACAGTTCTTAGGTTCCAACCGTTATATGTACATCGGCAATAATGCTATGGAACAGCTCTCAGTGATCTCTCGTGACCCCTCTGACATTACGCTGCTTGATCTTATAGATAAAACTTCCACTGCATTTGGGAAACGTTTACTCAAAGAACGTCTGCTTAATCCTGTCTGTGATAGAGAACTGCTGGAAGAGCGTTACAATCTTACAGAACTACTGCTCCCCAGCATAGACCGTTTTGAAACCCACTTAAAACAAATATATGATCTTGAACGTATCACAAGGCGTATCAAACTGCGTAAACTGCACCCTGTTGAGCTTACCTATATCGCAATGTCTTTGGAATCCATCCTCAAACTGCTTGAAGATGCAGACAGTAACGGACTGGAAATAGAAAGCAGGCTTTTCGATGAGACAAAAGAGATGCTGGGGGTACTTGAAGAAACATTTGAACTGGATATCTGTGCGCGTTTTCGTATAGAACAGATCAATGACAATATCTTTAAAGATGGTGTCTACCCTATGATTGACACCATTGTCAAAACCCAGAAAAAAGAGATTAACAAAATGGAAGAGGTTGCTTTACATGTCGAGTCACTCTTTGAAAAAGACAAACTCTTTTCCGGAACCACACGCTATACGACTGTGGGCTATCTTGAAAGCGAAGGGTACTTTATCAACCTGACAAAGAACAGATTCTCTCTCATAGAGAAATCCCTTAAAGACTCTTTTGTGACCATAGACAATGAACACCACTTCTTTAAAGATTTTCACTACAAACACCTTAAAAATACGGTAAAAGTGCAGGCACCACTCTTTGAAGAGATCACGCGTTCGTATGAGACGGCTCAAGTCAAGCTTGTCTCTCTTGTCAAGCAACGATATATTGAAAGTTTGGATGTTCTGGAGAACAGGTTTTCACTATTGCTGGAGAGGCTCATTGGATTTATCGCAAACATAGATGTGGCTATTTCCAATGCCAAGTGTGCCAAACGCATGAACTTAAGCCGTCCGATCATTGAAGAAGGCAATTTTTATGAAGCCATTGCATTGCGTCATCCTATCATAGAAGCCAATGATGAAAGAGGAATATATGTGCCCAATGATGTTTTTCTTGGAACCAATAATCATACAGTACATAATCATATCACTCTCAATGCAAGTAATGGTGAAGATGTTCTTGGTGTACTCCTCTATGGTATCAACTCATCAGGAAAATCCTCTTTGATGAAAAGCATAGGGCTCTCTGTCGTTCTGGCACAAGCAGGTTTTTTTGTCCCTGCCGTAGAGCTGCGTTTTGGATTATATAATAAACTGTTCACACGTATCGTTTCAAAAGATAATCTCTATAAGGGTCTCTCAACCTTCTCTGTCGAGATGATGGAACTGAAGAATATCTTCAGCCGTGCAGATGAACGCTCATTGATCTTGGGAGACGAGATCAGCCAGGGAACAGAGACAGAATCTGCTCTTGCCATCGTCTCTTCTGCCATTTTAAAACTTATCGGCCTCAAGTCTACCTTTATCTTTGCAACACACTTACATCAGCTGGGCAGTATCCCACAGCTACAGAACCTTAAACATCTTATCTTCTTACATTTGGGCATTAAGTATGATGAGAGCAATGATACACTTATCTATAATCGTGTTCTGCAATTAGGTAGAGGAGACAGTCTTTATGGACTGGAATTTGCCAAATCACTGCATATGGATAAGGAATTCCTGCAAATGGCACAAACCATTAGAGAAAACCTCAATAACTCCGGAAGTGAGATCAAAAAACTACGCAAACAAAAGAGTAGCAAATATAATAAAGAGCTCTATCTGAGTAAATGTGCACTATGTAATGAAACTGTAGAAGATGTACATCATATTTCGGCACAAAAAGAGGCAAACAGTGATGGTCATATTGATCACTTCCATAAAAACCATAAGTACAATCTCATACCGCTGTGTAAAAAACACCACAATATGGTACATGAAGAAAAGATTACGATTTCTGGGTTTGTGATGACCTCTGAAGGCTTGAAGTTACATTATAAGTGTAAAGAGTAAAAATACATTTTACTCTTCAAGGAAAAAGTAGATCTGCTATTTTTTAAGTGGTGTCACATACATATTAATATAGCGACCCTCTTGATGTGCATCTTTTTCAAGATGGCCTACATCCTGAAGCATAGGCCACACACGTTTAAGTACATCAATACCCCATTCCGGGTTTGCCATCTCCCGCCCTCTCAGGAAGACACGTAACTTAACGTGTTTCCCTTTTTCAAGGAACTCTCTGGCATGTTTTACTTTATAAGCAATGTCATTTTCTGCAATTTTACAAGAAAATTTGACTTCTTTAACTTCAATCTTTTTTTGCTTTTTACGTGCTTCTTTTTTCTTTTTTTCCAGCTCGTATTTGTGTTTTCCGTAGTCCATTACTTTAGCAACAGGAGGTTTCGCATCCGGAGAGACAAGTACCAGGTCAAGTCCTTTCTCTTCAGCGATTTTCATCGCTTCAGTTCTAGAGATGATACCGAATTGTTCTCCATCCTCACCTAACACTCTAAGCTCATTTGCTCTAATTGCATCATTCATAATGGTGTCATCAGCTTTTTTTCTACCCCTGCTGTTTCTGTCGTTTTGTCTACTCAAATTTTTCCTTCTTGAAGTTGTTTGGTTAATTTTACCATAAATTCGTCTTGTGTAAGATTATACTGTTCTTTGGCTCTTCTGTCACGAATTGCCACTGTCTTATTATCCACCTCTTCATCACCGATGATGACTACATACGGCACACGCTGCTTTTCCGCGGTACGGATACGTTTATTAAGACTTTCATTCTTGTCATATACTTCTGCATCAATGTCTTCAAGAAGCAACTGTTTCTTAAGCTGTTCAGCATAGGCGACATGACTGTCTGAGATCGGAACAAAGATCACCTGTACCGGAGCAAGGAAGAATGGGAACTCTCCGGCATAATGCTCTGTCAAGATAGCGATAAATCGCTCAAAGGAACCAAGGATCGCCCTGTGTACCATCACAGGATTATGACGTTCGTTATCTTCTCCTACATACTCTGCATTAAAACGTTCCGGCAGATTGAAGTCCACTTGTACCGTACCACATTGCCATTTACGTCCCAACGCATCTGTGATCTTCACATCAATTTTAGGCCCGTAGAACGCTCCACCGCCTTCATCAATGGTATAAGGCAAGTCATTCTCTTCAAGTGCCGCCTTGATACCCTCTGTTGCAAGTTCCCATACCTCATCATCCCCTATAGCTTTGTCTGGCTTGGTTGCCACTTCCATAGAGTAGTTAAATCCAAAGAGATTCATCACAGTATCTACAAATTCAACCACTTCTAAAATAACAAGCTTGATCTGTTCAGGCGTACAGAAGATATGGGCATCATCCTGAGTAAATTCTCTTACACGTAAAAGTCCGTGAAGCACCCCTGATTTCTCATGTCTGTGTACTACACCGTATTCATAATATTTAAGCGGCAGATCACGATAGCTTTTCCCTGTCTGTTTAAATATCTGGATATGTCCGATACAGTTCATCGGCTTGATCCCGTACTCTTGCCCGTCGATCTCGGTCAAATACATATTTTCACCATAACATGCATAGTGTCCGGAGGTATGCCACATCTGTGATTTGAGGATCTCTGGACCTCTTACCGGTTCATACCCCCTGATACGGTGTGCTTTATGAAGGATGGCTTCAAGTTTGTTACGGAGTCTTGCACCTTTTGGCATCCAGAACGGCAATCCTGCACCTGCCTCTTCATTAAACATGAAAAGCTCCATCTCTGTACCGATCTTACGGTGGTCTCGTTTCTTTGCCTCTTCCAGCATCGTCATGTGTGCTTTAAGGGATTCTTTATCTGCAAAAGCGATACCATAAATACGTGTGAGCATCTCTGCATTTTCATCACCGCCAAGATACGCTCCGGCAATTCTTGTAAGTTTGAAGTTATTTAAAAAACGAAGTGCCGGTACATGAGGCCCACGACATAAGTCTTCAAACTCTCCCTGTCTATAGATAGAAACCGTTTCATCCGGTATACGGGAAAGTACTGCCTGTTTCAAGTCATCATTCGCAAACTTCTCCAAAGCTTCATCTTTGCTGATCTCATACTTCTCTATTTTGTACTTTTTCTTAATGAGTTCTTTCATCTTCTTCTCAATGGCTTTAAGATCTTCTTCACCAATCTTCTCATCCACTCTGAAGTCATAATAGAATCCTTCATCCACTACCGGTCCTACAAAGAACTGTGCATTCGGATAAAGCTCCTTGATCGCCTGAGCCATAAGATGTGCGGTAGAGTGACGAATGATCTCTAATGCCATCTCACTATTATCATACTCTATAGGTGTAGCTGTACAGTTATCTTCTGCACTTTGTGTATCTATAATATTCCCTTGGTCATCTATATAACCGATAAGATTTTCACTCAAATTAACCCTTTACTGTAAACGCAACCCACAATGTCGCATTATAAAATGCAGCTATTATAGCTAAAAGTTGGATAGAAAGAAATTAATGGAATAAAATCATGAAGTTATAAAGTGTAGAATGAGAATCATAGTGATATCAACCACTACTGACCTATACAAGAAAAAAACATATACTTTAACATGGTTTATCCTCTACCAAGCCCAAAAGGCTTAGTAGAAAAGCTTTTAAAACTTATAGGTTACCCCAACGTTCACAGTGTAAATAGTGTACTCCAAAGTTCCTATGGAGTCTAAATTTTGACCTGAGGCATCATCATCATATAAGTTTACATAATCTACAAATACTGAAAGGTTATCTGTAAATTCATAAGATGCCCCAAGACCCCAATGAAAACCATCTTCATCAAACCAGTCACCTCCTGACCCACTCAAAGTAACATTACCATAACCAAGTAATACATAGACATCAAATTCCTCAGTTACCGGGTACATTGGCTTCACATAGATTCCCCATGCTGTAAAATCCATATCACTAGGAGATCCACTATCTGTCTTAGAGTCATATTCATACTTCCAGTCACCATCACCGAATGAATTCCAGTATCTTCCTTCTACAGCAAGGTTTTTGTTGATCTTATATCCCGCTTGAAGCATGATGGTATCATACTCTTCAGTATATTCCCCCATCCAATCACCATCATCATACTCCTCTGAAACATCTGCCGCACCATAGGCGATCCCTACATAGAAACCACTCTCATCCGCAACGGGAGCTACTACTTCAGCTACCGGCTCGACTACTGGTTCTATATCTCCACCCGCCATTGCAAATGCACTCATTGCCAAAGCCGTTACTACAGAAATTGTAAACTTTTTCATATTGATTCTCCTTTTGTTTACGCAATTTCGATGTAACATTAAGATGTACCAGAAATGTGCCAAAAGGGTTATTGTGAGAAAATGTGATACAAAATTAAAAAAAGGTCCTAATGGAAAATTGACAGATTAGTTTGAAGTGGTGATCACGATTGGACTTGAACCAACGACTTCTTCCATGTCAAGGAAGTACTCTACCAACTGAGTTACGCGATCACTATTCGAGTGGCTAGGATGTAGAGCTGTTTTAATAAAAACAGAAAACCTAGACATACACAAACATCATACACAAAACACTTGATTTAGTGTGCCAGATTGATATTTATACAAAGGTATCAAGATGACCAACACAAGCTATAAAGTACGAAAAAGAGTGCCTAAGTGTCTAATCGATATTCTCAATGGGAGACAAGAGATAAACTAATAGCTTATCATCATTAGACTTTAGGATATTATTGATATAGCTCATATACATTTTAGCATTATCAGCAATTTCTTCTTCGCTTAGATTTTTAAACAGTTGCGTTCTACTCTGAAGATATCCTTCAGCTAAATTAATAGTTAGATTCTTATATTTTCTTATTGGTTTAACATTAACTTCATAGAGTTTTGAGCCATATTTATAGGCTGTTTTGTAGAACTCATTTATAGAAGCTGTAGCATCAAGGACTAATGTACATCCTAGTTTGTTACTATAATCCTCAATATATAGTAAATTTTCTCCTTGATTATTTTTATAAAATAGAAAGTCATTGTCAAAGATTTTTTCTAATTTATTAATAAGTGTTTCATAGTTGTTTAATAAGTCTTCTTGTATCCTCTTAATATTCTTACTAGTAATAAGTTTTATAGTTCCATTGACCAATTTTGTATATTCTTTTGTAACTAATACTAATTCCTCTTTAATATTTCCTATGGTTTCTTTGATTTCTGCTTGTAGTTCATTATCATTAAATTCAAAACTACGTATATATGAACCACTGCTATACTCTTCAAACCATTTAAAATATTGTTGAAGCTTTACAAGGTCTTCTCCTAAATTTTTAATATTCATAAAACCTAATGATGAAGCCATTTGGTAAAATCCTAAAACTAAATAATCTAGTTCTTTTTTAGTTATTTCATATTTATCAAAAAGATGGATACGTTCATCTATTACTACTAGGTCTCTTTGTTTATTTTTATATAATCTAAAATCATCAATTGTTATTCTTCCACTTAAAAACTTGTCTTGATTTAGAAGTTTAAACATTGTATGAGAGATAACAATAGCTCTATATTTCTTTAAGTCTTTAAGATTAACTCTATACTCAGTATCAGGATTTTCGTCATTTTTTTTGTAATAACATTTTGCATAATTTTTATCCCCACTCACCTCATTAATAAATTTACAATATTCAATGGCTTCATCCACTCTTGATACAATAATCAAAGATGAATGTTTCTCTAGCATAGTAAGATATGTTTTAAGACTTAAGGATTTACCACTACCAGTTTGTGCAGGATAAACATATCTTGAATTAGATATAGAACCATCCTTATTTTTTTCTATGCAAAAGTTAAAAAGTTTACAAATATTTTGTATTTGTTCTCTCATAGGGGTTGTAACAGCATTATTGTATTCTATAAGTTTTTCTACTACCCTATTTTCAAATTTCGTAGGATTAACAGGTTCAATAGGCATATTATTCGTAAAAAGCCTATTATGCTTTTCTGGATACAAAGATTCATTGAAGTCATCATAGTCCATACTTGTCTTTCAGAACAATTTATTTAAGAAAGAGTTACAGAAGTGTCCAGTTTCCGTCTCTATAAATACTTAAAAAGTGGTAGCTAACAAGGTACTGGACAAACCTATACTCTACCACTTTTTAAACATTTTATTTATCTTATAATTATAACAAGTTCAAGGCATTAATCCTAGGGATAGATGCCTATTTTAAAGCACTTAAACCCAACTTTTCTACCTCTTCTTACCCTTGATTAGGTGAGAATCTATTTTTATAATACATACACAAAATACATACACAAAAATTAAAATATGTGTATATTTAAGAGAGATACACAAAAAATTAAAGTAAAAAATGTATATAATAAAAAACAGTCTGATATGCTAAAAGCATCGTATTTGTAAGGTTTGTGAAGATTTAAGAGTGGTGATCACGATTGGACTTGAACCAACGACTTCTTCCATGTCAAGGAAGTACTCTACCAACTGAGTTACGCGATCAAAATGTAGAATGCGATTATATCTAAGAGATACTTAAATTATGGGGATTAGTCCTGACAGACCCAGCTACTCTCTTTGCAGAGCTTATCCAGATAGATGCTTGCTTCACTTTCTCCTGCTTGAAGTGCTTTTTTCAAATTTTCATAAGCCTTCATTTTATCATGGACAATACCCTCACCCCATGCATACATCACAGCAACATTCACTTGAGCACTACAGTCTCCCATCTCTGCTGCCTTCTTGAACAGTGCAAAGGCTTTCTTCTGATCTTTCGCTACTCCTTTACCTTCCATATAAAGAGAAGCCAGATTATTGTATGCCTGTATCACACCGCCTTGGGCAGCTTTTTCATACCAGTACTTTGCTTTTTCATAGGCATGAGGATCACTCTCACCCGAGTTATGATAAAGTTGAGCAAGATTATATTGGGCAGGTGCATTACCTTGTTTTGCTGCCTTTTCATACCAGAGTTTTACTTCAGACAAATTTGATTTCACCCCTTTACCGTTGGCATAGATTATTCCTACATTGTACTGTGCCTGGGCATCTCCATTTTTAGCCAACACATAAAAAGTGTTGAGTGCCTGAATGTAGTTTCCCTTATTATAGTCCTCTACTGCTTTGTTAAAATCATTGGCTAACAAACTCAATGTTGCAACTATAAAAATAGTAATTTTCTTCATTATGCTTCTTTCTTATATAAATGTTTCAGCTACAAATGTTTTAGTCACTTTACCGCCAAAACGATATACACCCTCTTCATAACTCACATAAAGTTCATCACCACTCTTGGGATGCACCTTTACCTGATCCGGTACTTTACCCTCTTTGTGGTTGCGTATAAAACAGGCTACCATACCTGTGCCACAGGCTAAAGTCTCATCTTCAACACCACGTTCATAGGTGCGCACATACATTGTATCGCCCTCTATTTTACAGATGTTTACATTACAGTTGTATTTCTGACGAAGTGCTCTTGCCTGTTCCAGATCAAAGGTATCTATATTGTCTCGAACCGCCACGAGATGTGGCACACCAGAGTCTATGAGCCACCAGTTCTCACCACCTTCTTCAATATCATCTCTGATAATATCCGGCTCTACCATATCACTTACCACATAGAGTCCATTAATGGTCGCATGTATAACGCCTGCCCCTGTGAGAAACTCTGCTTTGTTGTCTTTAGAGATGCCTTTTTCATGAGCAAAGTGCGCCACACATCTTGAGGCATTCCCGCACATGTCGGCACGGCTTCCGTCAGAGTTGTAAAATTCCCACTCAAAATCATACTTCTCATGTGGCAGCAAAACCACCAAGCCATCCGCTCCTACACCATTTTGTCTATGGCACAATTTTTTTGCAAGTGCTGATCTGTCTGCTTTTTGTTTAGCCACAAACATGACAAAATCATTGCCATTTCCCGAATATTTAGTTACTGTCACTTGAAATCTCCTAAAATTGCTTCTCTTACCTGTTCACATTCATATTGAAGCTGTTCTAAATCACCCGTATTATCTATCATATATGTCGCTCTTTTTTTCTTTTCGTTAATATCTATTTGTGATTCTATACGTTTCAGCGCCTCTTCTTTATTATACCCATCTCTTTGCATAAGTCTTTTTAACTGTTGTTCTTTTGTGGCATAGACTACAAGAGATTTTTCTATGGGATACCGTCCTCCTTCAAAGAAAAGAGGGATATCGATAATATAAGGTTCTTGAAATGTATCCTGGATAAAAGCTTGTCTTTCTATCTCATTATAGATAAGTGGATGAAGCAATGCTTCAAGTGCTTTACGTTTAGCAGGATTTCCAAAAACTATAGCCCCCAAGCCTTTTCTGTCTACCCCGTTATGCATAATAAGTTCTTCACCAAACATCCTTGCGATAGCTGCTTGTTGCTCATCCAGTATTTGATGGGCTATTTTATCAGCATCAATAAAAAGAAATCCATAGCCAGAAAGTATATTCACGACAGAGCTTTTACCCGTAGCAATACTTCCAGTTAATGCAACAGCGTATTTAAATGCCATAAAAATCCTTCTTCATAATAATCTTTCTTACCACTTTCTAAAAGAGCTAAGTTGCATTTTATCGTATCCATAGACATCATTTCTAAACTGTAATACTCCATCATAATCAACCCATGCAGTAAGATAAACAACATCCACAGGAACTTTTTCATTTAAATTAAGATGGGTTCTTTTTCTACCCTTTAAGATCTTTTGTGCTCTATCAAAATCCACCGTACTGTTAAAGGTAGAAAATGTTTGAAGCAATTCTCTTGGCTGTTCCAGACGAATACATCCATGGCTGAATGCTCTTACACTCCTTTTGAAAAGATTTTTGGTCGGTGTATCATGCATATAGACAGAATATCTGTTGGGGAATAAGAATTTTACTTTACCCAGTGCATTTTGTGTCCCCGGTACCTGTGCAAAACGAAAAGGCATGTTTTTACTATAACGGTACCGACTCCAGTCAATAGCACCTCCGTTTATTTTTCTTGCATCTTTTCCCCATCCGGTATGAATTTCGATCCCTTTTTTTGCCATTGCATTCGGGTTTCTGAGCAGTTTAGGGATCATCTCTTTTTGAATAATGCTTTTTGGTACATTCCAGTACGGGTTAAGTATAATGTACTGTACCGTATTACTAAAAATAGGTGTAGGATGGTTTCTTTTCCCGGTGATTACTTTCATTGACTGTCGCAACTTCCCATCCTCTTCAAAATAGAGTGTAAATGCCGGGATATTGACAATGATATGCCGTTTTGAATGACGTTCTTTTAACCATTTGATACGGTCAAGGTTGAGACGGAGCGTCAAAATACGCTGTTCGATCGTTTGATTCAATGCTTCACGGGTATTTTTTTCTATCACACCATTGGGCACAAGCCCGTTACGCTTTTGAAAATGTATCACTGCCTTCTTCAGACATGCATCATACACCAGTCCTTCTTTACTTCCCGAACAGGGCTGGTAGTCTCCGGTAGCACGTAATCTTTCACGAAGAAGAGGAACGATCTCATAAGGTTTTCCCAACTTAAGCGATCCTTTGAGATGCAGCGGTACCCATCCCCCGCTTTGCTGTATCTCCAAATACCTAATAAGCGCTTTTTTTAAGGCTGCATAATGATACTCTTTGGGTTCCGCTCTCTTAAATGCTTCTTCCAGACTGCCATTAATCATAGCATCTTCTATAAGAGAGAGAGGAGTCACTCTTGGTCTATGGGTATCCCATCCCGCATTGATGTCTTGTGCCTTCAGGTTGAAAAGTCTTGCCTTGAATGCACCCCAATTGATACTGCCGTAAAGTGTATAATCTGCATATCCTTTATAGAGTTGGGAGATCCTGAATTCCAAATCTACCTTTTGAGACAAAGTACCTGCATTTCCGTACACTTTTGCTACTTTTTGTTCCAAGAGAAGCATATCTTGGTAAAGTCTGCTTGTATGGTTTAATGTTTTATCTCCTTTGATCTGGGCAAACAGCTCATTCGTAAAAGAAGAAGCTGCCTCTTCATCGATCCACAGGGGAATAAAAAAGAGTTGAGTATAGAGCTTTCTTAAAAAACTATTTTTGGGTTGTGTTTGTAATGAGTTCATCATAACATCAGAGACTGCTTCATGAAATTCCAGGCTTCCTGTTTTTGCCAATGTACTCTGTCCAAAAAATAATACAGAAAAAAGTCCTATTCCCATCAATAAATGTATTATTCTATTTTTTAATTTTATCATCTCTATTTTCATCCATTAGAAGAATTTTTATAAAGTATATCAAAAAATTTCATGAAAATGATTGTTTTGATATGTAAATAGTATGTTAAAGCTAGAAAATAGAGAGTATCCTGCCCCCCTATTGGAACTTTTGTACCTCTAAGTCCCGACTCATAGGATAGATGCTAAAATCTTATTATGTATTTTACGTTTGGCTCACCTTATTTTCTAATCTTATTACTTCTTTTACCCTGTTTTTTATGGTGTAAACAATACAGTAAGATATACTATTTTCCTAAACTAGGATGGATCAAAAGAGAGAGTCCGTTGTTAAGTTGGGAGCCTTGGCTTAAAATGGCACTGTTTACCCTTATGGTACTAGCCCTTGCCAAACCTTTTATCTATGATGCTGCATCCGATCAACATAAAAAAGGGCGAAACCTTATCCTGGCTCTTGATGCAAGTGGCTCTATGGGACAAAGTGGGTTTAATACAAAAGATAGATTTAAAAACAAGTTCGAGACAGTGACCACACTTTCCAAAGCATTCATACAAAAACGTTTTGATGACAACATGGGGGTGGTACTCTTTGGTACCTTTGCCTACACCGCTTCCCCTTTGACATATGATCTGGAGTCCTTATCCTATCTGCTTGAAATGACCAATGTAGGTTTGGCCGGGGAGAGTACTGCCATAGGAGATGCTATCATGCAGTCCATTCACACTCTTTCCTTTGGCGAGGCACAGAACAAAGCTATTATTCTGCTTACAGACGGGTATCATAATGCAGGGAAACATTCCCCTAAAGAGGCTGTTGCAAAAGCAAAAGCATTGGGTATTAAGATCTATACTATCGGTATAGGAAAACAGAGTGATTATGATGCAGCTCTGCTGGAGACCATCGCAAAAGAGAGTGGTGGCAAAAGTTATGCTGCAAGTTCAGCAGAGGCTCTCTCAAAAGTATATAAAGAGATCAATGCTCTTGAACCAAGTCCCATCCGAGGGGAGAATTATCTCAATCAAAAGCTTCTCATCCTCGTTCCTTTAGGTGTGGTTTTCATACTTCTTTTGCTTTGGATTCTTTATCAGAGAAGGAGTGAATCATGAGTCTACTCTATCCTGGTTTTTTATGGTTGTTCATCCCCCTGATTATCCTCTTTTTGAGCCAAAAGAAAAAGAATCTCATCATAACGGTTCACCTTGTTATTCTTATGCTTATAGTCACTGCACTGAGTCGTCCTGTACTTAAACAAGGATTAGAGGAGCGTTCCATAGAGGCAAAAGATATCATCATCGCTCTGGATGTCTCCTATTCTATGAGAGCCAAAGATATCAGTCCTACCCGTTATGACTTTGCTAAAGAAACGATAAGTGCTTTTCTTAAAGAAAATCCAAAAGACAATATCATGCTCATTGCCTTTACCACCAACCCTCTGTTGCTCTCTCCTCCCACCACTGACCATGAACTCATAAATATCGCCCTGAAAAGTCTTAACCCAGACTACATTCTCACCAAAGGGACTTCACTTAAAAAACTTTTTAAGAAAATATCCTCTATGAAAATCACACATAAAAACCTGCTGCTCATTACGGATGGAGGAGAAGAGGATGATCTGAACACACTCACAGACCAACTCCAAGAAGCAGATATCTCGTTAACTGTTTTGGCATTAGGTACGAAACAGGGCACAACGATAGAAAAACCTGATGGGTCACTTCTTAAAGACAAAGACAACAATCTGGTCATCTCACGCATTAATCCCCTATTGGAAAGATTGACTTCACAGACAGAAGGTCACTATGTCACAGCTTCCACCACCCCTGCTGCAACGGCTAAAGATCTACAGGATGCATTTGATATAGACGAACAAAAAGGGAAGATGGCAACAAAAATGCAATACCACTACATGGAGTTTTACCAAATCCCTCTTTTTTTAGCTCTATTACTCTTTTTCATGGTTCATACCAAATCAGTAAAATATCTCATCACACTTTTCACCCTCCTGGGGATCAATGCAGAAGCATCTATGCTAGATACTTATCATCTGAATCAAGCATATAAGAGCTATCAAGTCCAAGACTTCAACACCACCAAACAGCATCTTAAAAAACTGGATAGCCTCTCTTTGCAAAGCCAATTTGCCCTAGCCAATACCTACTACAAACTTCACGCCTATCAAAAAGCGGTCAAACTCTATAAATCCATCCGTTCCACCTCTGCTACCGTCAAGCAGCAACTCTACTACAACATCGCCAATGCCTATGCCATGTTGGAGGAGTACGATAAAGCCAAGATATATTATACTAAGGCTTTACAACTGGGAGTTGATGAAGACAGTACATACAATCTGCAACTTGTAGCACTTTTACAAAAGAAAAAATCTGCCGAGCTCGGCATCGCCCATCCTAAGTCACAAAATTCTGACTCGAGCAAAAGTGAATCACAAGAGAGTGATAAAGAACAGACAAGAGATGAAGATCAGCCAAGTTCCGGTTCGGGATCCGGAGGCGAAGGCAAAACCGGTGACAAAAAAGAAAAAAAGAGACTCATACTTGATGAGAGGCAAGAACAACAGCCTCTAAGCTCCAAAGTCTATGAGCTTATCAACAAAGGATATATACGTGAAACACAGCCTTGGTAATTTAATTCTTTTATGCTTGAGTATCTTTGTACTGCATGCAGAAGATTTTACCTATACCTTTCATCTGGATAAGCAGGGCCCTTATGTCAAAGAGCCTGTCATCCTCACGCTTGACCTTGACCAGACCAACCCTGACATCGTGCTTCTTTTCAACTTCGATATTCACAAAAGTAATGCTTACAGCTTTCAAAGACTGGATATTAAAGAGACAGACACCCATCATCATGCAAAAGTGCATTATGTCTATCTCATCTACCCACTCAAATCGGGTGATATCAATATTACTTTTGATCTTCTTAAGAGGGTCACGACAGATGAGAGTGTTGCCTACAGCTTTTCCGGTGACAGGGATAATGTCAAAGGGTTGGTAACTGTTGATACTGATATTCCTCTGCCGCCTCTGCCGCTCAAAGTCAAACCCCTGCCTGAAAACACCGCATTGGTAGGAGATTTCAACTTGACCTACCAGGTCAAAAAACATCAGGCAAAAGCCTATGAGCCTCTTCCTCTTCAAGTCACTATTAAAGGAACAGGGTATCCTCCTTTAATGGAGAGACTGCTGCCTAAAGATGTGAACTTTACCCTCTTTACAGAAAAGCCCATAGTCCATTCGGTCAACACAGAAGAAGGGACACAAAGCTCTGTCATCTACCCTATGGCACTTTCGCATGCCAAGAGTTTTGACCTCCAACCTATCGTACTTAAAGCCTTTGATCCTAAAACCGAAAAGCGTTACGAACTGACCGTACCGGAACAACATTTTGACATTAGCAAAGTAGATGTCAACCGTTTGGTTGACAAAGTCGATAGCCCCAAACCTTTACAGAATGACTGGTCCTGGCTTACTACCCTACTTGGTTACCTTGTAGTTTTTGGATCGGGGTACTTGACAGCCATAAGCTTAAAGTGGAAGAAGAAGACCATAACACAAACATCTCACCCACTCAAAGAAAAGATAGAAGACTGCAAGGATGAGAAAGCTTTACTGCAACTGCTTATGGCTACAGACAGTAAAGCGTTTGCATCAAGTATTGAGAAACTCGAAAAGCATTTATATGGAAATGGTAAAATCCATTTTAAGAAAGTCAAACAAGAGGCATTGGAGCAAATAATATGAATCAAAAAATAACACAACTCAAACAAGAACTAAGCAAAGCAGTCATCGGACAAGAGACAATGATAGAGGGCTTGCTTATAGGACTACTTTGTGACGGGCATATCTTGGTAGAAGGAGTTCCCGGATTGGCTAAGACCACCACCATCAATGCTCTCTCCAAAACACTCGGGCTGGACTTCAAACGTATCCAGTTCACCCCTGACCTCTTACCTTCAGACATTATCGGTGCACAGATCTACAATCCTCAAGACCACTCTTTCAGCATCAAAAAAGGTCCTCTCTTTACCCACCTTCTCCTTGCCGATGAGATCAACCGTGCCCCTGCCAAAGTACAGTCTGCCCTGCTTGAAGTGATGCAAGAGAGACAAGTCACCATCGCAGAAGAGACTTTTAAACTCGAATCTCCTTTTCTGGTCATGGCAACACAGAACCCCATAGAACAAGAGGGAGTCTATGCCCTGCCTGAAGCACAGCTGGACAGATTTATGATGAAGATCGTTGTGAAACACAACACTGAAGAAGAAGAGTTGGAGATCATGCGCAAGGGAGCAAGCAAAAGTTTTGCAGAGGTACAAAAGGTACTCAGTATCGAAGAACTCCATACCTTACAGAAAGAACTGGAAAAGATACACATAGACAAAGAGTTGGAGCAGTACATCGTACAGCTCATCTCCGCTACGAGAGACCCTGGCAAGTTTGGACTGGAGAATATCGCTCATCATATCATGTTCGGAGCAAGTCCGAGAGCTTCCATAGACCTCTACAAAGCAGCCAAAGCCAAAGCCTTTTTACGAGGCAATGACTTTGTCACCCCTGCTGATATAGGCTATGTAGTCCATGATGTACTGCGCCACCGTATCGTCCTGAGTTATGAGGCCAGGGCTAAAGGGGTTACTTCTGATGAAATGATCTCTGAGATCGTTGAGAGATTGCCGGTACCGTAATGCTAAGTATACAAAAATGTATCACTCTTGGGAGTGGCGACTTCAGTCCCACCTACAATTTAAATACTTATAGATTTTTATTGGGGAAAAAAGCACAAACTGTAAACAAACAAAAACTTTTTCAAGCAAATATACTTTTGGTGGGACTAAAGTCGCCACTTCCGAAAGCGCATCTCTAAATGAACACCACATTAAAAGCCCTGCAACTCAAAGCCAGACACCAAGTCTATACCCTGCTGTCCGGACATAACCTCTCCAAACTTCACGGAGAGGGCTATGACTTCTCAGAGTTGCGGGAGTACCAGATGGGCGACGACATCCGTAAGATAAACTGGACCATCACTGCAAAACTGGGAAAGCCTTATATAAAGGAGTTACATGCCAACCGTGAGCTCTCCGTTGTTGTGGCTGCTTTCATGGACGGAAGCCTCTATTTTGGGTCAGGAAATGCCAAACAAGAGAAGCTTACGGAAACAGCAACGCTCTTAGGCTACGCAGCACAGCAAAACGCTGACTTGTTCACAGGCATAAGCTACGAACAAAATCAAACCAACACTACACCGCCTACAAAACAATTCTACCACATAGAGCAGTTTTCTAAAACACTTTTTGAAGCTTCTCTACTTGGAACAAAAGTAAACTATAATACCTCCATGGAAGACCTTTTCAAAAGACTGCATAAATCTTCACTTGTTTTTGTCATAGGAGATTTTTTAGAAGAGGTAGACTTATCCCTCCTTGCACAAAAACATGAAGTCATAGCCATCATCATTAGAGACAGAGAAGAAGAGTCTCCCAAGAAGCTTGCAGAAGTAACTCTTAGCAATCCTCAAAGTGGTGCTAAAATGGATACTTATTTTGGAAAAAGAAGCATAGAAAAGTATCTTGCCAGATTAAAAGAGAATGATGAGAAGCTGATCGAACATTTTTCACGGTATGATATTCGGTATGTAAAGATCTTTACGGATGATGAGGTGGTGGGAAAGTTAGTCACTCTATTCCAATAAAGTAGCTCTCGTTCCCATGCTTTGCAGGGACATCCTTTACACATGTAAAAAGATATAGTTTAAACTTTTCACATTTACGTCACGCTTCTCATACAAACAACAAAAATGCAAATACCACAAACAAAATAAAGTGCAAGAACCCTTCAAGTACATTCGTCTCACCGTCATTAAAGTTGACAATACTCACAAGAAGTGTCAACCCCAGCATAACTCCCTGCACAGGCGTAATAGAAAGATTAAGTTCCATGCCCATGTATCTTGCAACTAAAATAACAGCCGGTATTGTAAGAAGTATAGTTGCCAACGATGCACCAAGAGCGATGTTGATGACTGTTTGCATACGGTTGTCTACTGCGGCACGTACTGCGGTGATGAGTTCCGGAGCTGCAGATATGACAGCTACTCCCACTGCACCGATGGCAAGGGGTAATCCGAAGGTCTCCAGAGTGTTACTCATGAAGACAGAGAGTATCTCGGCAAGCACACCGATAACGATAATAGAGATGATGAGATTAAAGGCATGATACCAGGCATTTATCTCACGGTAAGGCCCACAGTGTTCGCCCTCTCTACATTCACTCTGGACCTCATACTCAAAGAAGTATCTGTGTGATTTGAGTTGGATGCGGGTAAAAGTCACGTAAAGCAATATAAACATCACCACATTAAACATCATGAATGTATCGTGGTATGCTGGGTTAATGAAGTGTGGTAATACCATCGCTATACCTATGGCTACAAGCAACATAGAGAGGTAAGAGTTGGAAGAGTCCACGTTGTAAGGCTGTTCTCCGTACTTGATACCCCCGATAATCGCAGCAATGCCAAGCAGTCCGTTGATATCAAGCATCACCGCAGAGTAGATGGTGTCACGGGCAAGCGTGGGACTTTCGGCATGCATCATCATGATAACAATGATGATGATCTCGACGATAACCGCAGAGATCGTCAAAATAAGTGTCCCATAAGGCTCGCCAAACTTCTCTGCCAGCATCTCTGCATGGTGTGCTACAGACATAGCAGAGTAGATGATAACGGCAAACAGGATACCAAACCCCAGTAGGTTACCTGCCGTAGTATGCACAAGTGTATGTTCAAAATAGCTGATGCCAAAGTAGGCAATGATAGCCAAAAAGAGACTATACTCTTTTGAAAAATCTTTTAGTACTTGCATATTAGTTTAATATATCTTCATAGGTTTTGTTTGCATTCAATTTAAGTTGTCCTTTAATCTTCATCAAGCGTTCATCACCCTTTTTATAGGCTTTTTTAAAACGTTTTTTAAGCTCTTCCTGTTTTTTCTCTTTCGCAATACTCTCAAGTTTAAAAAACTTTTTAAAACTGATCCACTTCTCTTCTTCTATCTCTACAGTATCTGTATCGGTAAGAACTTCTATAGTCTCTTTCGGCTTTCTCTGTTCAAGCTGATGTACATACAATGTACGCATTTCATGGAATGCCTCTTTAAGCAGGTCGATCTCTCCTTTGAGTGTAGTCGATATCTGTTTATTGCTCTTTTTAAGATCTTTCACCGTACTTTTAAGGACTGAAATCGTTTCATCTTTGGCTTGAAGCAGTGCTTTATAATCTTTCTCTTCTCTTTGGGAACTTTGTTCGGAAGAAGATATGGATGTAGAAGTTGCCATGCTTTGTTTTGCTTCAGAAGGAGTAGGCTTTGAAGTCTCATTTTGTATCGTATTGTCAACTACGATATAGAGTTTTCCCTCTACACTTTTGGCTGAGAGGATACCTCTTTTGATCTTTGCATAGACTGCTTGTCTAGAGATACCAAGTTCTTTGGCATACTCTGCCGGCTTCATCAACTTTTCCATTCCATATCCCTGTTTACATTAAACCACTGAATAACCCTAAACATTCAGGGGGTTCATTTTTGTAAATCATAACATAAGTTTTATGAAAAGTGTCAACTACTTTTGCGTACCGTCCAGTACGGGGACAAAGAGGCACTGTTCTATCATCTCCGAACTGATTCGTCCGTTTCTTTTATAATAACGGGTAATGATATGATAATCCTTACTCTGTTCAATAGGAGCAATCAGGATTCCCCCTTCAGCCAACTGTTCAAAAAGTACAGAGGGGATCTCTTTTGCAGTAGCAGAAAATAGAATACGTTCAAAAGGTGCATATTGTTTCCATCCTCTTTGTCCATCATCAAAACGTGTAAAAATGTTGTGCATTTCATGTTTGGAAAAACGCCCTTTTGCTTCTTTCAAAAGCGTATCAATACGTTCTATCGTAAAGACACGACGGGTGATCTTACTTAGGATTGCAGCCTGGTATCCGCTTCCACAGCCAACTTCAAGTACGGAATCTACACCTTCAAGCTCTAAGTGCTGTGTCATTTTTGCTACCGTTAAAGGTGAGGAGATCCACTGGCTTGCAGCTAAAGGAAGTGCTTCAAGCTGATAAGAGAGGTGCTTAAACTCATTTGGTACAAAAATCTCTCTGTCTACTGCTAAAAATGCCTCTTTGACATGAGCATCCAGTGTAAAGTATTTCTCTATTTCTGCCACAAGATTTTGTCGCTGTCTTGCCTTTATCATACGTCACTGTTCCCCGAATCCTAATTAATGGAGAGATTTTATCTAAAATGTGATTAAGAGCATTTAATCCATCACAATATAACGTCGCATCTTCTTTATTTCTCGAAAATCCACCACACCTTCTATACTCTCTTTAGCATCATCCTGTATGGCTTCTCCATTGGGAGAAATAATAGCTGAAGCACTTGCCATATCGGCATCAGAACTGTTAGCAAGAAGAACATAACACTGATTCATCACTGCCAATGCACGTGAAAGTATCTCTAAGTGTCTTTTACGGAACAATCCCCACCTTGCCGGTACAAGTACCACATCAACACCCTCAATTCTTTTCCATAGCTCTTTAAATCTCAATTCAAAACAGATCAGCAGTGCATATGTTACACCCTCTATTTTAAAAGGCTTTATCTTTTTTTCTTTTCCTGCTTTCAAATAGAGATCTTCATCTCCCAGCCTAAAAAGTTTGACCTTGTTTTGTCTATGCACTACTTTATGCTTATGAATGACAACCGCCTGATTGACAAAATCATCACCATCCTTTAAGATAAGGGTCAAAACAACGATCTGTTCATCTACCTCTTTTTTAAGTGTTTTAAGGGCATTGAGTGAAAACATGGCAGCTGTTTCCATATGCTCGTAATCATAGGCTGTAAGATACACTTCAGGAGCAACAATGATCTGTTTATCCTGGTGTATTTTAAGAAGCTCCAGTAGTTTGTCAAGATTCTCTTGATAGCGTTTTTTACTCGGAAGCTGCAGTACCACAGCTTCCATCTTTTTAGGTATTTTGATCATAGTTTTTCCTAAAAGTCATCCAGATCAAGACTTCCTTTTGAGTAGTTCGTCACATTCCCCTCAAAGAAGTTTGTCTTTTGGTCATTGAATTGAGAGAAGTTATCCACCCATTTGATAGGATGTTCCACATTATAAAGCTTCTCCATACCGACTGCATGCAGTCTTTTATCTGCAAGATACTGAATATACTGCTCAATGATCTCATCTGTAAGTCCAAGGATCTGACCTTGTGTAATGTACGCACCCCACTCACTTTCAAGTTTAACAGCTGATCTGAACATCTCATATACCTCATCAAGAAGTTCTTTTGTAAAGAGTTCCGGTCTCTCTTTTTTAGTGGCATTGATCATGTTTTGGAAAAGCAAAAGGTGCGTGACCTCATCTCTTTGAATGAAACGGATCATCTGTGCTGTTCCCAACATCTTGTCCGATCTTGCAAGTGTATAGAGATAAGCAAATCCGCTATAGAAGTAAATACCCTCCAGGATTTGGTTCGCGAACATCGCTTTCACGATGTTCTCATCTGTCGGATTTGAGGAAAGTTCTTCATAGACTTTTGCAATGGCATCGTTTTTAGACTTGAGCTTCATATCTCTTCTCCAAAGCTCATAGATCTCTTGGGAATTTGTAGAGATACTGTCTACCATTACGGCATAACTTTGAGAGTGCAATGCCTCTTCAAATGCCTGTCTTACCAAAATAAGATTCACCTCCGGAGAAGTAATGAACGGGTTGAGATTATCAATGATGTTATTGGTCTGAAGTGAATCCATGAAGATGAGCTGTGCCAAGACCTTGTCATATGCTGATTTTTCTGCATCTGTAAGATGTTTATAGTCATTCACATCTCTTGTCATGTCAACCTCTTTAGGGAACCATGTATTGTTAAGCATCATTTCCCAAAGGTTATATGCCCATTGGTATTTGATGTCATTAAGCTCAAATATCCCTGTCGGATCACCTCCAAATATCTTTCTTTCACTGGTTTTTTCCTGAGATTCAGGATTGTATATCTTTTTACGTAACATCTGTAAACCTTGATTATTTATTATGATTTATTTTACATGCATTATACTGATTTTTAGCTACACTTTTGCTATGAAAAATATTGAACAAGACAAACTGGAAAAACTACTGGAGATCATAGCACCTGCACCTGCTTTACGCATAGCCCATTTTTCCGAAAGCGGAGAGATGATGACAGAAATTTTGAGTGATTTTTGTCAAAAAAGAGGGTATGAATATCAGATAAACTGCACTAATCCCTCTTTTTTTGATGCAATGTCCAGTAAATTCAAGGCCAAGGACATCGAAGAGGTCAAACCCATCAAATTCACACTTGAGCGCCCCAGATACATGATACAAGGTAAACTCTATGAATATCTTTTTGTCACAACTGCCATCAAAGAAGAGATGCGAAGTGACTTTCTTAAAAAAGCTCATGGCATCATTAAAAATGCGGGGAATATCATCATCTTTCTTCCTAAAGGAAGCTACAAAGAACGCTATCATTGGATGGCACTGCTTGAAGAGCATTATTATGTAGCAAGCAATACCATAGATGATCTATTTGAAAATTATGATGTACTCATCTCTAAAAAAATGCATGGTTGGGGTGAGTAGCGTTAAGAAAACAACAACTGCTTGTTGTTTTTAGCTACGAAACCGGAGTGGTCGGAGTGAAACGGAGCCATGAAGGAAAACAATACCTATACATGAACTGCTTCACGTTTGTAGGAAAGAAACCGTAGCGGTCGTAACAAAGTGGAGCCGCGAAGGCAAGAACATTAGCAAAACCGAAATGGTCGGAGCGAAGCGTAGCCATGCAGGCAATTAAAGGGTAACTTTTCTTAAAATATAATTTAAAGGAAGTTGTACCAAGGAGGGAGTTAAAGGTACAAAATAATAATGAAAAGTTACCAAGAAGACCGATCCATACTTACTATATGGATAGAGTGTCAAAAGGGGGAGGAAAAAGTGACACTCTACGACCTTCTTGTGAGAAGTATAGCTTTTTTTTGTGTACTGACTGTGGATTCTATAAATACGAACAACAATAATCAGTAATGGTTTTCACATTCACTTGAAATTTACTGTTTGCAGGGACATTGAAAGACTCTCCACCTTTAACGCTTACCCACGCATCACTACCTGGTAATTTCACATCCAGCTCACCCGAAGTGATCTCCATCAACTCTGCTGCGGCCGTGCCGAACTCATATTCACCTGGAAGCATGAACCCTAATGTTTTTTTACTGCCGTCTGCAAAATTGACCGTACGGCTCGTGACTGCTCCGTCAAAATAGCTGTTACCTTCCAACTCTACACTTACATTTTCAAATTTTTTCATGAGATATCCTTTTTTTGGAGGGATTATAGCAAAACTCCACACAAATTCTACGCATGATCACTATACTCATCTTAGAAGTCTTAGAAGGATATGCTTATGACACATGGTTCATACTATACACAAGTTGCCATTATTGGTGGAGGTATCTCCGGTACAGCATTACTTTTTATGCTCTCCAGATATACAGAAATAGAGTCTATCACTCTTTTTGAAAAGTATAATAGACCTGCCACACTGAACTCTTCGGCAAAAGCAAACTCTCAAACCCTGCATATCGGCGATATTGAAACCAATTATGATTATGAAAAAGCAAAAAAAGTCTCTGCCTCTTCTTCTATGGTTGCAAATTTCATTACGCATTTTAACTATGAAGATACGATAGGATTCAGAAAACCCAAAATGGTCTTAGCCGTAGGAGAGGAAGAGATAGCAGAGCTTCGAGCGCGGTATAAGACCTTTAAAGTCCTTTTCCCCTACCTTGAACTTTGGGATGCAAAAGTACTTGAAGTCATAGAGCCTATGTTGACCAAAGGACGAAAAGAACCTATCTTGGCAATGGGGACCAAAAATAAGATCACTACAGTTGATTTTGGGAAGTTAAGTCAAACTTTTATAGACCTCTCCCAAAAAGAGAGCTGCACGGTGGATCTTAATTTTGGCATGGAAGTGACCAAGATCACCAAAAAATGGGACAAATTTCTTATAAGCACTAACCGGGGTGAGTTTATGAGTGAAGTGGTGGTAGTAGACGCTGGTGCACACTCTTTACTCTTTGCACATGAGATGGGCTATGGAGATGACTATGCCATGCTTCCCATAGGCGGAAGTTTCTACTTTGCCAAAAAACAACTACTCAATGCAAAAGTCTATACCATGCAAAATCCAAAATTGCCTTTTGCAGCCGTACATGGAGACCCAGACCTTACTGCAGACGGGAAAACACGTTTTGGCCCTACTGCCTTTGCTATGCTTGCATTGGAGCGTTACCATCATATGGAGATACTCAATCTTTTTGACCTTCTTAGTATTGACCGTTCTGTACTCGGTGTCTATTACGATCTGATGAAAGATGAAGATATCCGTGCTTACATCATGCGTAATTTTGCCCATGAACTCCCGGGTATCGGAAATGAGTTCTTCATAAAGGAGGTACAAAAGCTTATCCCTACTTTACACAGTGATGACATAGAGTATGCCGATGGATATGGCGGTATGCGTCCCCAGATCATCGACAAAAAAGCCAAAAAACTGCTTCTGGGAGAAGCCAAAATAAACACAGGTGCAGGCATCATTTTCAATATGACCCCCTCGCCCGGTGCCTCCAGCTGCTTGGGAAATGCCTTTGAAGATGCAAAGATCCTTTGTGACTTTTTAGGTGTGGATCTACTCAAAAGAAAAATAAAAAAGGAGTTATGCGATGAAAAAGAATACTGTTACGTTAACCAACAACAAAACAGGTAAAACGTACGAATATGATATCCTGGATGCAACAAGAGGACCTTCGGTGGTCGATATACGTACCTTTTTTCAAGATACAGGTATGTTCACCTATGACCCTGGCTATACATCCACTGCATGTTGTGAATCCAAGATCACATTCATAGATGGTGCAAAAGGTGAGCTGCGCTACAGAGGCGTTACCATAGAAGACATGGCTCAAAATCACACCTATCTTGAAAGCTGCTTTCTTCTGCTCAATAAACGTCTTCCTTCCGCCCAGGAACTTAGTGACTTTGATCTGGAGATACGACACCGTGCATTTTTACACGAAGGCTTACGTCACCTCTTCAATGCCTTCCCGGACAATGCACATCCTATGGCAACACTCTCCGCAGCGGTAACTGCTCTAGCCTCTTTTTATGATGACCACCTGGAGTTGGAGAGTGAAGAGGAGTATCAGGAGATGGCACGACGTATCATCTCAAAGATCCCAACCATTGCAGCGTTTGCCTATAGACACTCTTTGGGCATACCGTTCATCCAGCCCGATATCGATCTGGGTTTCACGAAAAATTTTTTAACCATGATGCGTGCCTACCCCGGAGGAAAGATGCATCTGCATGCAAACGGACATGAAGTAATAAAAGATATTGAGGTGCGAGCCCTGGACACCATCTTCACCCTGCATGCAGACCATGAACAAAATGCATCAACCACCGTAGTAAGAGGGGTAGCCTCGACAGGTGCACACCCTTATGTTGCCATCGCTTCAGGTATCTCAGCACTTTGGGGCCGGGCACATGGAGGAGCCAACGAATCCGTCATTGCACAACTGGAGATGATAGGAAGTGTAGATAACGTAGAAGCTTTCATAGAAAAAGCCAAAGACCCGGATGATGACTTCAGACTTATGGGCTTTGGTCACAGAGTCTACAAAAACTTCGACCCGAGAGCCAAGATACTCAAAAAGTTACAGGATGAACTGAGAGACGAATTGGGTCTTGATACAGAACTCATGGCGATCGCCAGAAAAATAGAAGAGATCGCTTTGAGCGATGAGTATTTTATTTCACGAAATCTCTACCCGAATATTGATTTCTATACCGGTATCATCCTCACTGCCTTACAAATACCAAAACCGATGTTCACTCCTATTTTTGTCATAGGAAGAACAGTCGGATGGATAACCCAATGGATAGAGTTCAAAAAAGATGAAACATTAAAAATTGCCAGACCGAGACAACTTTATACTGGTGAATGATAAAAATCATTATTTCATCATCAAATTAGCCTCTTTTTAGGGGCTAAAATAAGCGTTTTTTTTATTTTTTCTATATCAGAGGTTAAAAAAGGTATTAAAATGGATTATTTTGCGTGTTAGATAGGTTATTTTTGATTTTATGGCTTTTCTATACTTTTGACTCTCGTCATTCCCAACTTGATTGGGAATCTAGACTTCAAACTAAGAAGAATATCAAAATAACTCTCCATCAGAAATTCTAGATCCTCGGGCTTGACCCGGGGATGACAAAAACTTTGAAAACTAAAACGACAATTCATTTACTCTGTAAAGTAGTAGATAACTAAAAAATCAAATTTCCTTTGTGCTTTTTTCTTTTGGGTTCGTTTTCTTTTTTTGCGCATGAAAAAAAGAAAAGGAATAAAGGGAAACATATATTACTTTATGATGAAAGAAAAAGTTTTATTATTATCTAACGGCAAGTTGTATTTAATTTGAAGTTTAAGTTGATATATACATTCCCACGAAAAGCATGGGAACGAAAGTAAAAAAAAGTGAAGAAGAGTCTACTTCAAATAAAAATAGAAATCCAAAGAAGAATTTATTTCCCGCGATAGCCATTTGCACTTTCTTCTTTTGGGTTCGTTTCTCTTCTTTGTTGCAAAAACAAAGAAGAAACTATTTTAATAAGAATATTATTGGCAACCCACACATTCTTGTGAACGATCCTCAACATCATTTGTGCTTTCAGGCGACTGAGATCTCAAATAATACGTCGACTTCAATCCGAACTTCCAGGCATTCATATAGATCTCATTAAGATATTTACCACTCGCTTTATCAAGTGTGATGAAGATATTCAGACTCTGCCCCTGGTCTATCCACTTCTGGCGGATCGCTCCGGCTTTGATGAGTACATTTTGGTCAAGATCGTATGCCGGTGTATAGTACTGCCAAGTATCCGGAGAGAGGTTCGGTGCTACTACAGGGATAAGTCCTGAAAGGTTCTCTTCAAACCATTTACGTTTATAGACCGGTTCTATGGCCTGTGTCGTACCCGTCAAGATAGAGATGGAAGAGGTAGGAGCAATAGCCATAAGGTAACCGTTTCTCATACCGTCTGTTTTGACTTTCTCTTTAAGTGCCTGCCAGTCATGACTGTAGCCGAAGAGTCCGCCTCTGTCAACCAGTTTACAGGCATTCTCGTTTGCTTTGTCAATAGGGAAGATACCTTTGGCCCAGTCAGACCCTTCATAGGTAGGATACTTCCCTTTCTCCAACGCCAGGTCACTGGAAGAACGGATAGCATAATAAGAGAGAGACTCCATCACTTCATCTACTTTGGTAAAGTGCTCATGGCTTCCCCACTCTATCTTGTTCTCTGCAAGCATTTGTGCTTCACCCATCACCCCAAGACCGATGGATCTTGACTTTTCATTCGTCTTCTTTACTTTTGCAAGAGGGTAGAAGTTAAGGTCTATGACATTGTCAAGCATACGAATAGCTGTAGGTACAACACGTGCCAGATCTTCCTGTGTATGTACTTTGGAGAGGTTGACAGAAGCAAGGTTACATACTGCCGTGTCACCATCTGTTTTCTCTTTGTCAACGATCCAGATCTGTTTACCGTTAAGGCTGTCGAGCGCTGTCACTTTCTTCGCCGGCTTAGTCATACCATTGTCTACAGTAAGCATCTCATTTTCATCATAGGCTTCTACTGTACCATCTTCAAATGTAAACTGTATCTTGTAGGTATTCGGTCCTGTATTTTGGAAGATCTCTGTACAAAGGTTCGAACTTCTAATGACACCTGCATGCTTGTTAGGATTCGCTTTATTTGCAGCATCTTTAAAAGTAAGGAACGGGTTACCTGTCTCAAAATAAGATCTGAGTATCTCTTTCCAGAGCCCTTTTGCCGAGATCACTTCTCTGGTGATGTTGTCATCAGAATGTTCAAGCTCTATGTAACGCTTCTCAAACTCTTCACCATAAAGTGTTGTCAACTCTGTCACTTCGAACGGATCGAAGAGTGTCCAGGTACTGTCTTCTTCTACTCTTTGCATAAAGAGGTCATTGAGCCAGAGTGCAGGGAAAAGGTCATGTGCTCTACGACGCTCTTCACCAGAGTTTTTCTTCAAATCAAGGAAATCGCGTACATCAATATGCCAAGGCTCTATGTAAACGGCAATAGCCCCTTTACGTGTACCAAGCTGATCTACTGCAATAGCAACATCATTGGCGATCTTAAGAAAAGGAACGATCCCCCCAGCTGCATGTTTATGTCCATCAATATATGAACCCATACCACGTACCAGTGACCAGTCCCAACCGATGCCTCCGCCAAACTTGGAAAGCAGAGCCATCTCTTTGTACCCATCGAAGATACCTTCAATGTTATCCGGTGTTGAACCGATGTAACAAGAACTGAGTTGGTGTCTGGGTGTTCTGGCATTGGAGAGTGTCGGTGTGGCTGCCATCACTTCAAATTTACTCAAGATGTCATAGAATTTCTTTGCCCATGTCTGGCAGTCGAACTCATTTTGTGCCAGGAACATCGCTACACCCATAAAGAGTTGTTGTGGAAGTTCTATAGGCACACCATTACGGTCTTTCAGTAAATATCTATCGTAAAGTGTACGAAGTCCAAGATAGGTGAACTGCAAATCACGTTCTGGCTTGATGTAATCATTTAAATCATCAAGATCATACTTCTCTTTAAGTCCAAGAACAATACGCCCCTCTTTCTCACCACGCTCAAAATGCTCACGAAGATGGTTATAGCCTGTAAAGCCTGTAGCTTTATGGTAGATATCATAGAGAAACAGTCTCGCAGCTACGAAGGTCCAGTTTGGTCTGTCGATATCGATCTTGTCAACCGCTGTCTTAATAAGTGTGGTTTGTATCTCCTCAGAGCTGATCATATCACGAAACTGGAGTTTGGCATCGACTTCTAATTCACTCTGACTTACACCGTCAAGCCCCTCTACCGCAGCAGATGTGTACTTCTGAATCTTGGATACATCCAAGGTCTCTACTCTTCCATTTCGCTTGACAATTCTGATCATATTTGCTCCTAGTCCTACATAAAAAATACCTCTATTTTGAGGTTAAAATATTAAGTGATTCTACTGAAATTATGCTTGCAGATTTGTTAATTTTGTATCATTTTTAGGCAATCTTTTTATAAGAAAATGTGATAGTTTAGCAAGTGCCGACGGGGTGGGAAGTAGTGAAAAATAATGAAAAAATTTATAAAAAACAAAGTAAAAAAAACAACACAAAAACCTAAATAGGATTAGAGTGCATTAATTAGTGCAGGAGATTTAAAAACTGTACATCTGTACAGCGTTAAATATCTCGTGCAAAGTGGTATGCTATAAGCCTATTTAAAAACTCTAGCGAAAATTTTGTCTACATTTTTTGTATAATAGTCGAAGTTAAAACACTCTCTGATCTGCTCTTCACTCAATGAATTTCTCAACTCTTCATCTGCGAGCAGATACTGAAGGTAAAGTGATTCACCCTGTTCATTGGTTGTCGGTTTTCCTTGTTGGATCTCTTCCCATACTTTCATCGCGTTCCGTTGCACGATCTTATATGCATCCTCACGGCTTACACCTGCTTTAGGAAGCTCAAGAAGTACACGCTGAGAAAACACAAGTCCACCTGTAAGGTTCAGGTTCTTCATCATGTTCTCCGGCATGACAGTGAGGTTTGCAATAACATTATTCATACGGTGCAACATAAAGTCTGTTGTGATGAATGAATCCGGTAACCAGAAACGCTCTGTAGAAGAGTGTGAGATATCTCTTTCATGCCATAGTGCTACATTCTCCATTGCAGGTGTTGCGTAAGCTCTAATGATACGTGCAAGTCCTGTAATATTCTCTGTAAGAATAGGATTTCTCTTGTGTGGCATAGCCGAAGAACCTTTTTGTCCTTTCGCAAAGAACTCTTCACACTCATACACTTCAGTTCTTTGCCAGTGTCTTACCTGCACAGCAAACTTTTCGATACTTGATGCAAGCAGTGCCAATGCTGTAGCAAGTCTCGCATATCTGTCTCTCTGGATAACTTGGTTTGATGCTGGTGCCGGTTGAAGCCCCAGTTCTTCCATCGCATACTCTTCAAGCTCTAATGGTGCATGTGCGAAGTTACCCATGGCTCCTGAGATCTGTCCTACTGAAATGACTTTCATGGTCTGTTCCAAGTTCTCAAGATGACGAGCCATTTCATCATACCATACAGCAAGTACAAGCCCAAAAGTAATAGGCTCACCATGGATACCGTGGCTTCTTCCCACCATTAATGTCATTTTATGTTCCATTGCTCTTTTTTTAATGGACTCCATCATCATCTTTACATCTTCAATAATGATATTCAAAGAACGTTTCATTTGAAGTGCTACAGCAGTATCTACTGTATCTGAAGAGGTCATACCATAGTGGAACCATCTACTCTCTTCACCCAGTGTTTCAGAAACTGAAGTCGTAAAAGCAATAAGGTCATGTCTGGTAATCGCTTCTATCTCATCAATACGTTCTACAGAGAACCCTGCATTGTCAATGATCTTTTTTGCATCTTCATCCGGAATAAGTCCTAGTCTGTTCCATGCTTTGACTACTGCTTTTTCTACATCAAGCCATGCTTGATATTTCGCCTGCATCGTCCAATTACTTGCCATCTCTTCACGTGAATATCTTTCTACCATACCATACCCTTATGTGTATAAAATTTTGATACAATTCTACCAAAATAGCTGTTATAGAGAGGTAAGAAATGCCATTTGTCAAAGAGAAGTTTACTGTACCAGAGTTGATGCCTGCCTTCCTTTTTATCATGCGCACCTTTAACTTTACACAAGGGCAAGCCCAAAGGGTTATCGCAAAAGGTCGCCTACTCATAGATGGGAAATCCATGTTTCTTACTGGCGGGAAGATAGAAGGTGAAGTTGAGATCGTCTACTTTAAACCCTCTTCCCAAGGCAAGACCCCTCTCTTTCAAAACAAAGATTTCATGGTTTTTGAAAAACCATCAGGGACACTTGTACACCCCAACACAATGGCTACACCCTACTCTATGTTAGATGAGATACGGCATCTCTCCGGGGACAATGCCAATGCTACACACCGTATCGATATGGAAACCTCTGGATTACTACTTGCAAGCAAACATAAAAAAGCAGAGTCCTACCTCAAAAATGCCTTTGAGATCAAGACCATAAAGAAGAGTTATCTTGCCTGGGTGGATGGTAAATTGACAGAACCTTTTTCAGTAAACAAAGCCATAAAGATCAATAATGACTACTCTAAAACCAAACATAAAGTCTTTATAGATGATGAAGGGAAAAGTGCCCATACAGACTTTAAACCACTCTATTATGATGAAATTCTGGATGCAACACTCGTTGCCTGCTACCCTCTTACCGGCAGAACCCATCAGATAAGAGTACATTTGTTTCACGTGAAACATCCTATTTTAGGAGACCCAATCTATGGGACTACGTATGAAGCCAGTGATGCTTACCTAGAACAAACACAAACCAAAGAAGAACGGATGATAGCAATGGGTGCAAGCAGGCTGATGCTTCATGCCCAAAGCCTGACATTTCCTTATGGTCCCACATTCCATATAGAGAGCAGAACTGATTTTAGAGGGATGAAAAATTTGATTTGTGAGAAAGAAAAACGCGTTTTTAATGCATAAGAGGAAGTAGCTCAAGCCAGTAAAAGTTCTACCTGTCATATAAGTATATTCACCCACGACAGTCCCTTGCATTTTTTTCTTTTGTGTTCGTTTTCTCTTTTGTTGCAAAAGAAAAAAGAAAAGGGATCAAGCCGCCGTGGCTACACTTTGCTACGACCACTCTGGTTCCGACTCTATAAACGACAAGCAGTTGTCGTTTATTTAACGAGTCTCATTTCTCATCCTCAGAACGAGAATCATAAATAAACCAGCCCACACCAATTCCCGCTATAAGAATAATAAACCCCAATAAAAACAACTCCATACCTGGCATTACAGCTCTCCTTCTAATTCTTGTTCTCTAAGTTGCCCACAAGCTGCAGAGATATCTAATCCTTTAGACTCACGTATGGTACAGTGCAATCCTCTTTTGGTAAGATACTCTTGAAACGCTTTCATGTCTTTTTCGCTTGGTCTTTTAAATTCGGTCCCGCCATAAGGATTAAAATAGATCAAGTTTACTTTTGCTTTGATGCCATCAAGTAGACTCAAAAGTTTCTTTGCCGCAGAGATATCATCATTGACATCTTTGATGACAAGGTACTCGAACATCACTCTTTTTCTGTCGTTGACAGGAAAATTCTTCACAGCATCAATAATGGACTTGATATTATACGCTTTGTTAATAGGCATCAACTGTTGTCTCAACACATCATCTACCGCATGAAGTGAAATAGCAAGATTTACTCCCAGCTCCATCTTTCCCAGTTTTTCTATCTTGGAACTGAGCCCTGAAGTTGAAATGGTTTGACGATGTGTTGCGATAGCCATCCCTTCAGGGTCTGCAAATATTTTTACTGACTTAACAACCTCTTCCAGGTTGTCAAGCGGTTCACCCATACCCATATAGACAATGTTGACACGACGATTGGCATCAATGTCATTGTCTTTTTTGATCATGAGCAGTTGAGAAACAATCTCACCGGCAGTCAGATTACGCATAAAACCAGCCTTTGCAGTCAAACAAAATGCACACCCTACCTTGCACCCTACCTGAGATGAGATACAGACTGTATAGCGTTCCTGATGCTTTACAGAGCCATCTTCATGATACTCTTTATCACGCATCAAAAGTAACACGGCTTCTACCGTATGTCCATCATGAAGTTCAAAGAGATATTTACGGCTGCCGTCTATACTGTCTTGTACCGTAAGTGTTTTGAGTGGCGTAAGTGTATACTCCTTATCAAGTTTTTCTCTCATCTCTTTTGGCAGGTTCTTCATCTCTTCAAATGACTCTGCATACTTATGATAGATCCAATTATAAATTTGTTTTGCTCTAAAAGAAGGCTTGATCAGTTTACTTAACTCTTCTTTGGTTAGATCTTGTATTATTTTTTTATTCATTATTTTCTTCTTTATCTTTACTAATAGGTTTCAATCTATAGAACAGTGATCTTTCTAAGTTGCCGGTTGATACCTGCTACCTGACTGCTCACTATTCACTCTTTTTCTCATATATTCTGTCAATTTATTCATTGCTTCTTTTTGATTAGCCATAAAATCTTTATGTGCATGCTCATCACAATAATTTGTCACTATAAAAACACCACCCGCTGGAATATCAAATTTCTTCGCTACTTTTAGAACGGCATAAAATTCCATATTTTCCAAGCCAATATTTTTTGAGAGATAGTCTCTTCCTATGTTTTTATCTGTTGTAATATAATTTGATGAATTCACAAGTGTTTCCCGGCCTTCGCGGGTCGCTTTGCTCCACCGCTCCGGTTTCAACCCTATAGACGACAAACTATTGTCGTCTGCTTCACGGGTTTCACGTGAAACATGAGAACCGTTAAGCAAAGATGATGTAGCAAAGGTACCATCGGAGGCTGAACTAATCATATTGTCTATAGGCGTATAAGAACCGCCTGTAAAAAAACTGTTCTCAATATTTGTAGCAGTGCGTGATTCAACAATGTCAAAAATCTTCTTTTCACCGTAACTTCCTGCTGTTCCCACAAAAAGTAAAAACTCGGGAGGCTTTAACATACAAAGCTGTGTGAGGTTAATGGCAACATCAGTCAATCCTATGCCTATGGGTTCAGCAAAAGAAAACTGTTCACTCTGCCCTGCACATACTATCATTATAGTCTCACTTGCATTACATTCGCACTGGGATATTTTTCCCTCTAAGATAGCTTTTTAGTTCCATAATGTCAATCTCTTTAAAATGGAAAATAGAAGCGGCAAGTGCTGCATCTGCATTTCCTAAAGTAAATGCCTCTTCTATATGTTTCATCGTACCTGCTCCACCAGATGCTATAACAGGAATATTCACAAGTTCACCGATCTTTCTATTGAGTTCATTATCAAATCCTGCTTTGGTTCCATCCGCATCCATAGAGGTTATTAGTAGCTCACCGGCTCCTCTTTCATATGCTTCCTTTGCCCATTCCAATGCATCGATACCTGTATCTTTTCTGCCGCCATGCGTGAAAACATGCCATTTTCCGTTAGAGACTCTTTTAGCATCAATGGCAACTACAATACACTGAGAACCAAATCGTTTTGCACCTTCTTCGATAAACTCTGGTCTTTTGATAGCAGCAGAGTTAATGCTTACTTTGTCACAACCTACATTAAGAAGATTATAAATATCAGAGAGTTCCCGTATACCCCCTCCTACAGTAAGAGGAATAAATACCTCTTGTGCCACTTTTTTTACCACCTCTACGATGGTATCACGACCTTCATGACTTGCACCGATATCAAGAAAAGTGATTTCATCTGCACCTTCATCATTATAGCGTCTTGCTACTTCTACAGGATCACCTGCATCACGTAAACCTACAAACTTTACACCTTTTACTACACGTCCGTTATTGACATCAAGACAAGGAATAATTCGTTTTGCAAAATAGTCCATATAAGCATCTCTTTTCATTTTAAATTATTCTAGAACTTTAGCTAATATATATAAATACGACCGGTTACATAAGCCGACTGCTGAAATTATCGCAGTATATAGCCTTAGTATAACGCAATGTTAGCCTAGTTTTTCGGGCTTTGCGTGAAAAACGTTCTAAATTATGGTAAGATTATACAAAAATTATCCCTTGCTTGGGATTAGAATATAGTATAAAGGTAGATTATAGTATGATTAGTGAAAATTTAGCCGAATTTGCATCTAAGAAATTTGGACAAAACTTTTTAAAAAATGATTACTACCTTCAAAAAATCGTCCAAGCGATGCCCAACGACAACTTAAAAGTTGCAGAGATTGGGCCTGGCTTAGGTGATTTAACCAAAGAGCTTGTAAAAGCTAGAAATGTCACAGCATTTGAGGTTGATAAAAGATTATGTGAGCATCTCACTACTGAATTTGAGGAACCCATCCGTCAAGGGAACTTTGAACTTCGTTGTGGGGATGTGCTTGAGCGTTGGGAGTCAGGAAGTCTGCTGGATGAGCCTTATCATCTGGTTGCGAATCTGCCCTATTATATCGCGACCAATATCATCTTAAAAGCATTGAGAGATGAACAATGCCGGTCCATACTGGTCATGGTTCAAAAAGAGGTTGCCGTGAAATTCGCGGCAGTTGCAAAACAAAAAGAATTTTCTGCTCTTTCTGTACTTGCAACCAGCGTAGGAAAAGCTACACTCTGTTTCGAAGTTGAGCGCGAAGCATTTGTACCACCTCCAAACGTTACTTCTGCCGTGCTTTTAATAGAAAAAAACCAGTCAAGAGACGATGAGAAGTTTGAAACGTTTTTAAAGATTGCTTTCCAGCAACCACGTAAAAAACTCTCTAAAAACCTTATGGCTGCTTTTTCAAAAGAGATAGTGGAGCAAACCTTTGCAAACTTAGAGTTAAACTCTAACTTGCGACCTCATGAAGCTGAGACATCTATTTATCATCGCTTATATAATGAATTAAAGGATAATTTAGATGGAAAACAACAACAACGACCAACTAAACTCTCAAAATCAAGGGCAAAAGCCTCAGAGAGATAGAAGACCAAACCCACATAGACTAAATAACAATCAGAATAATAATCAAAATACCGATGCACAAGGTGAGAATAGACAGAGTGCAAACAAACCAAACAATAATCCAAACAGTAAAACTCACCCTAATAGAAAACCAAACCCTAATAGAAATCAAAATGCCAATACTCAAAACAGAGAGGGGCAGAATAACAATCAAAACCCTAATAGAAAACCTAATTCTAACCCAAATCAAAGAAGCAATCAGGGTAATCAAAGCAGTCAAAATAGAAAACCGAATCCAAATAAGCCAAATAACAGACCTAACTATACTCAAAACAAAAGTAATAAAGGCCGAGGCAGAAGAAAGAATGTTACTACGGTAAATAATGAAATGAGAGCTTCTATCAATGAAAACAACCGTGTTCAAGAAGCAAGAATGAATCCGTGGAAACAGATAGATATCTCCAAGAAAGGTAAAGTGAGGTTTACCCCTCTTGGTGGACTAGGTGAGATCGGTGGAAACATGGCTGTACTTGAAACGGAAACATGTGCTATTATCATCGATGTAGGGATGAGTTTCCCAGATGAGACCATGCATGGTGTAGATATCCTGGTACCTGATTTTTCTTACCTGCATACGATCAAAGACAAAATCAAAGGTATTGTTATTACACATGGTCACGAAGATCATATCGGTGCAATGCCTTACCTCTTTAAAGAGTTGAAATTCCCTATCTATGCTACACCACTTGCACTTGCAATGATAGAGAATAAATTTAATGAACATGGACTTAAAGCAGATACCAAATACTTTAACTTCATCACAAAAAGAAAACAGTATGATATTGGTGAATTCAAAGTAGAATTTATACACATGACCCACTCTATCATCGATGCATCTTCCCTTGCCATAGAAACACCGGCAGGTACACTTATACATACCGCAGACTTTAAAATAGACCATACCCCTATCGATGGACTTACAACGGACTTACAACGTTATGCATACTATGGAGCTAAAGGTGTACTTTGTCTCTTCTCTGACTCTACAAACTCTCATCATCCCGGATTTACAAAGAGTGAAGCCGTTGTAGGTAGAACATTTGATACACTCTTTGACCTTGCAAAAGGAAGAGTGATCATGTCTACTTTCTCTTCAAATGTACACCGTATCTATCAAGCAATGGAGAGAGGTGTGAAGCATGGCAGAAAGATCTGCGTAATCGGCCGCTCCATGGAAAGAAATGTAGAAACGACCAGAGCACTTGGATATGTTGATATAGATGACAAACACTTCATTGAAGTACATGAAGTACCTAAGTATGCTGAGCATGAAATACTCATCGTAACCACTGGTTCACAGGGTGAAACTATGGCTGCACTGAATCGTATGGCAACAGACGAACATAGACATATCAAACTTAAACCATCTGATACTGTCATTATCTCTGCCTCTGCCATTCCGGGGAATGAAGCTTCTGTCTCTAAACTTATGAATCTACTCATTAAAGCCGGTGTAACCGTGCGTTATAAAGAGTTTGGAGACATTCATGTTTCAGGGCATGCAGCACAAGAAGAGCAAAAACTTATCTTAAGACTCATTCAGCCTAAGTTCTTCTTGCCGGTACACGGTGAGTACAACCATATTGCACAGCATGCAAAAACAGCAGTGAGCTGTGGTGTGGATGAGAGGAACATCCTTCTTATGAGTGATGGAGACCAGGTGGAGATCACACCTAAATACCTCAAAAAAGTAAGAACAGTCAAAACAGGAAAAACCTACATTGATAACCAAAACAATATGACTATTGAAAATGATGTAGTTCTTGACAGACAGAAACTTGCTGAAGATGGAATTATCAATATTGTAGCACAAATCGCACAAAGTAACCAAAAAATAGTAGGTAAACCAGTAGTTTCAAGCCATGGCCTTGTACCGGACAAAGACGATAAGAAATTTGCCAAAGAGATAGAGGTCCTATTGGAAACTATGCTCCTTCATATGAAACCAGAAGCCCTTAAGGAGCACAAGAATGTTGAAAATGAGATACGCAACACCGTTAGAAAACATGTAATTCGAACTAAAAAAAGATACCCGCTTATCATCCCGACTATTTTCATCGTCTAAATGTACAGACCTCTTGAAGAGGTCTGCATCCACTCCCTAACCTTCACTATGCTATAATCTATTTACTTGAACCCAAATGATGCGATAGAACTTATAAAACCAGTATATCTCCTTGCATCATTCGAGTTGAATGAAGGTCAGAAGCATTGGCTGAAGCTTTAAAAAAAACTTACACTTATACTTTGCTTGAGTAGCAGGTAAAAACCAAAGGTAACCTATGGATCTTATTAACATTGCACAAGAAACGTTTCATACAGAAGCAGAAGCACTCTATAAAATGGCAGAGCGTCTTGATCAGAATTTTTTAGATGCTATTGAACTGATCATGCATACTAAAGGTAAATTGATCATCACCGGTGTGGGAAAATCCGGTCTTGTCGGTGCAAAAATGGCTGCAACTTTTGCAAGTACTGGGACAGCCAGTTTCTTTTTACACCCGACAGAAGCACTACATGGTGACTTGGGAATGATAGGAAAAGAAGATACACTTATGGCCATCAGCAGCAGTGGAGAAAGTGAAGAACTCACAAAGATACTTCCTCATATCAAACGTTTTGATATTCCACTGATTGGGCTTACAGGTAACAGAAACTCTTCCCTTGCAAAATATTCAGATGTTTTTCTTGATATCTCTGTTGAAAAAGAGGCTTGTCCTCTCAACATAGCCCCTACTACATCTACGACACTGACCATGGCATTGGGTGATGCACTGGCTGTTGCACTTATGAACAGAAGAGGTTTCAAGAAAGAGGACTTTGCCTCTTTTCATCCCGGAGGTTCTTTAGGGAAAAAACTTTTTATCAAGATCAAAGATCTGATGCGAACAGAATCCTTACCTGTCATTGATGATAAAACTACACTCAAAGAGGCTATAGTAACAATGAGCGAGGGGAAGCTTGGTACAGTACTTATTGTAGATGAAGCAGATAAATTTATTGCCCTGCTCAGTGATGGCGATCTTAGACGTGCATTGATGCAAGAGGGATTCAGTCTGGAACATTTAGCGATAGACTATGCCAGTAAAAACCCTAAAAGCTATCATGATACAGAACTGCTTGCCAGTGAGGCACTTGAAATGATAGAAAATGAGCGCATTCAGCTTCTCCCACTGACCGATGAAGCAGGGAAGATTTTAGGTGTGCTTCACATTCATGACCTCATTAATGCAGGTATTAAAAAGTGAACCTTTGGTTCATAAGTAAATAAAGATTGGAAAGATATGAGATTAAATAAATATATTTCACACAACACAAAATACTCACGACGAGAAGCAGACAAACTCATAGAAGCAGGTGAAGTCACACTCAACAAAAAAATATTGAAAGATTTTGCCTATGAAGTAGAAGAAGGTGACCGTATCTATGTTAAAGGCAAGCCGGTCAAACCCAGCAAAGAACTTACGATCATCGTCTATAACAAACCCAAAGGTGTACTTGTTACTAAAAAAGATGATAGAGGACGTGCAACCATATATCACAAGCTGCCGGGTAAATTCAGACACTTTATTCCTGTAGGAAGGTTGGACTATGCCTCAGAAGGACTTCTGCTCTTAACAGATTCATCAGAAGTTGCATCTGCTCTTATGGAAAGCCGTTTAGACCGTACCTACAATCTGAAGATAGACAAACCTATTACGGAAGAGATGATCACTGCAATGAAAGAGGGGCTTGTCCTTGATGATGCACGTGCAGGTGCCCATGAAAAAAGCAAAATCCACAGTATGGAGTTTGCCCCTTTTGCTCACTTTGAAATAAGAGCTGAAGGTAAAAATTTTTCAAAACTACGGGTAACGATCACCGAAGGTAAAAACAGAGAGCTTAGACGTTTTTTCGGACACTTTGATGCCAAGGTACTTGATCTTAAACGTGTAGCCTTTGGTGGAATCGAACTAAATAACCTTCCTACCAACAAAACACGATTCTTTACAAGAAGAGAATATGACGATGTGCATAAATTTATGAAACGTAAAAAAACCAATGAAAAAGCAGAAATTAAAAACAAAGCTAATGCACAAAAGCAAGAAGAAGAAAATAAAAAAGTAAAAGAACCTAAAGCAAAAAAATTTAATAAAAGAGACTAGATTTTGGTAAATTTCGCACTTAAATATCGTCCAAAAAATCTTAATGAGATCATAGGACAGTCTCATCTTCTGGGTGAGACATCTTCCCTGCGAAAACTCATAGAAGCAAATGCCCTGCCCCACTCTTTTTTCTATGGCCCTCCAGGATGCGGAAAAACAACACTTGCCAGAGTCATTGCCACACAGTTAGATAGACCTTTTTATGAAATGAATGCCACAACCCTCAAAATAGATGATCTGCGTAAAATATTTAAAGATTATGCCAACGCATTACAAAAACCGCTTATCTTTATAGATGAAGTCCATAGACTGAGCAAAAATCAACAAGAAGTACTTTTGCCTTTTATGGAGAACAACGCTGCTCTTGTCATAGGTGCATCTACTGAAAATCCTTACTACTCTTTAACCGCCGCCATGCGTTCACGCTCTCATCTTTTCGAACTTGAAGCACTGAGCAAGGAAGAGATGTTCCATTATCTCCAAAAGATCATAAAATTAGAATCTATTTCTATTGAAAAAGATGCAGCAGAGTATCTCGTTTTTTCCAGCAGTGGTGATATAAGAGCCATGTTAAATCTACTTGAAAGTGGGCAAACTGTCAATACGCCCATTACACTGGATACACTCAAACAGATAAGACCCCATGCTATGCAGGCAGGCAGCAGTGAAAGTGAGAGCCATTATGAACTTACTTCTGCCATGATCAAAAGTATCAGAGGAAGTGACATAGATGCCGCTATCTACTATCTGGCCAGACTCATCGATGGTGGAGAACCGGCTGAATTCATTGCCAGACGTTTAGCCATACTTGCCAGTGAAGATATAGGTAATGCCAATCCCCCTGCCCTGAATCTGGCAAGTTCTACACTGAATATTGTGAAACATATAGGATATCCGGAAGCGAGGATATCACTCTCCCAATTGGTCATTTATCTTGCATCCTCACCTAAATCAAACAGTGCTTATCTTGCTATAAATAAAGCATTACATTCTATTAAAAATGGAGAGATACACCCTATTCCTTCTCATATCAAAACACATGCCAAAACATATGTGTACCCACATGATTTTGGAGGATGGGTAGAGCAGCCTTATCTTTCCAGCCCTTTAAATTTCTACAAAACAGACAAAATAGGATTTGAAAAAACCCTATGGCAGTGGCATGAGAAAATAAGATCCATAAAACCTTGACACTATTCTAACACGTTTCTATGTTATAATAAAAACGTATCGAAATAAAAAGGAGCAGAAATGAAAAAGAATATAGTTGAAATTATACTTGCTTCAACTGCAAGTATGGCCTTATTAAGCGGTTGTACCGGTACAGAAGCAGCACCTAGCAATGCAACACAAACCGGTGCAGTAACAGGTGCAGTAGCTGGTGCAGTTATTGGATACAATACCAAAGGAAATGATAAAGGTCAGCGTGCCGTAATAGGTGGTCTTCTGGGCGCAGCAGCAGGTGCAGCCATTGGAAGTGCCATAGATGATCAAAACCCTGAACCGGAACAAACTGGCGGATGGGAATAATCTCAACAGAAAAATATAAAATCAAAAGGAAGTACACATGAAAATCAAATTACTTAAACCAATACTTGCCTCTACAGTAGCAGTTTTTATGCTGGGAGGGTGTTACAATCAGCCTGGTCTTGTTCAGGACGACAGTTATGACCGTACAAAAACAGGTGCAGCAACAGGTGCAGTAGCTGGTGCACTTATAGGATATAACACTAAAGGAAACAACAAAGGTCAAAGAGCCTTAATTGGTGGATTACTGGGAGCAGCAGTAGGTGGTGCTATTGGCTATAGTATGGATCAGCAAGCGAATGAAGTTGCACGTGCACTTGGAACAGGTGTAAACAATGATCCACTCGCAGCACTTGATCCACGTAGAGATATTATTGTATCAAAACATCCAAACTATGTGAAAATCATGTTCAGAGACCGTATGATGTTTGCCTCAGGTTCATCAAGACTTCAACCTGATGCAAGATATAAAGTCCAAAAAATTGCTCGACTCTTAGAACGCTATCCGCAAACTGTAGTCGGTGTTGCAGGATTTACAGATAATCAAGGAAGTTATGAGTATAACCAACGACTTTCAAAAAGAAGAGCCAATACTGTAGCAAACATACTTTCTGTAAATGGCCGGCCATTTACAAAAGGATGCTCATATAATAAAGCAATCGCACCAAACTACGATGCTAGAAATAGAGCGCTTAACAGACGTGTAGAAGTCTATCTCTATGCTAATAGAAATATGATGTCTGATCCTTGTCGTTAAGACCTGCTACTTTAAGAAGCTAAGCGATCGCTTAGCTTCTTCTGCACTCATTTCACCGGAGAAATATTTACCCTCAATATCATCAATTTTGTTTAAGAGTTTTGTTTGTAAAATATCTCCTCTGATTCTCTCTTTCACAAAGCGTTTCATATCTATAAAATCAGGGAAAAGTTCAAGAAATTCTTGTTTCAGTTGACTCTCATTCCATGCAGCTGTCTGAGTTTTATCATCTGTTCCAACAAGATTCAGGATCTCTTGACCTATACTATCGACACTCCGATACTGGTCATATTTATGTTTTTGTTTATATTCTTGACTTTGATACCTATCATCTTCTTTCTGGATATCACTCACAAAGTTAGTAATAAAATAAAGAAAGACTGCACCCACTGCAATAAATACAAGTAAACTTTTATCCATAATGAATCCTCTAAAGATAATTAATAATAAGATTATACTATAATTTTTAAAAACATTAATCAAGAAGGTATAAATTGAAGTAATTGAAAAGTAGATGGTGCGGATGAGAGGACTCGAACTTACAAGCCTAAGCTATCTTATACTTCTTTACCATTCATAAAGCCCTAAATACGGGCTTCATTGTTTTTATTAATTCCTTTTGATGTATAATAATTCCATAGACTTGTGTTACCCATAGTGTAACCCATGTGATATGGCTCAAAGGACGGTATAACAATGGCTATCAAACTAAGTGACTTTAGAAAGTGTACCTATAAAGCAGGTGGTAAAGTAATAGAAGTTCCTAATCTCTATGAAAGTATCAAAATAGACAAGCAAAAAGGGCGTAAATACTTAGCAAGATTTAGACTTGATGAGAAGATTTATACTAAGGTATTAGGCTACTCAAAAAAGAACAAGCATACAAAACAGCTACAAGAAGTATTAGGCTATACAGAAACCCATAACAACATAACTATAAGCCCTAAAGAAGCGGGTAAACTACTGGATGCATACAAGGCAGATGTAGAAGCAGGATACACCTCGTCAAGTACAATTACACTAAACAAACTCTTTGAACTGTATTTTGAAACACTAGACACCTCTAAACAATGGACACATAAAAAGGCGTACATCTATAATCATTACATAGGAACATTTAAAGATGATAAAACCCCAAAGAAAATCACTAGGAAACCTACAGAAGAGGAACAAGAGAAACAGAAGATATTTGATAAAAATAAAATAGGCAAAAAGAAAATAGAAAAAATAAGAGAGATGGACATACAAAACATCTTAAACAAAATGGCAGAAAAGGAACTAAGCCCACGAACTAGAAAAAGTGTACTGGAGGTACTCAACCCTCTCTTTAGATTTGCAGTAACAAACAAGTATCTAAGAGATAATCCAGTCATAGGAATAACAGTAAAAATACCAAGCCAAAAGAAGATAGTCACCAACGCTACAGATCTATTTAAAAAAGTGTATGCAGGGATTAACGCCTATTATCACGATAACCCCTATTATAGAGCTTTGTTTCTCTTTGGCTTTACTGGCAGACGCAAGGGGGAAATACTCAATCTTAAATGGGAAAATATCAGTTTTGAACATAACTACTACTGGATAGAAGATACCAAAACAGACGATCAGCAAAAGTATGAACTTCCCCCCTACCTTATAGAGCCACTACAAGCCATAAAAGATGATAGAAAAGGTTTAGTATTCAAGAGTCCAGTAACAGGTAAAAAGATAGTAAATATTGATAGACAGATGCGACAGCTCAAAAAGTTTTTAGAACTTGATACTCTCTCTATGCACTACATGAGAAACATTTTAGTATCAGCCCTTGCAGAACAACAAGTAGAAGCCATTACTCTAAGCGGTATATTAGGGCATAAAGACCCGAACACTATCAATAAGTACCTAAGTATCAATCATTATAAAAGTAGTCAAATTGGGCTTAATAAAGTTGATGATATTCTTGATGTTGAGGTGGTTGATGATGATGATGATTAGATTATCACTTATCTTTCAAAACTAAAAAATCTTTCATTTGCCTGCATTATTATAGTATCCTAATTATCAATTTATTACATAAAATAAAATGCTATAATAAACCCAGATACATCGGAAAAAGTTTCAATGTAGTATCTGGGCAATAGTGTATATCAATCTCTGGTAGGATTCAGATATACACTATTTTAGCATATTTCACACTAAATGTACAACAAAAATGTACAGTAAAAATGTAATTATATGTTATGTTACTTATACTCTCATTTTCTTATTCTTTGTATCTAAAATTTTCAATATAAAGGATACATCTATGGAAAAAAACCATAATCAAGCATGGCTTACTCCTCGTGAAGTACACGAACAATACCTATTTTCAATCTCGACTTTGGCTAAGTGGAGGATTGACAGAATTAATTTACCATTTAGCAAGATGGGGAAATACATCAGATACAAGCGTTCAGATATTGAAACATTTATTGAGAGTGGTAAAGTGGAGGTAGCATAATATGGAAAAGATACTATTCACACCAACTGAAACAAAAATACTAAAAATGTGCTTGGTAGATGATGACAGAGTTCAACAGCACCATGCTTATATGTTCAATTGTCACTACCTACCTGATATTATCCAACATCTAAGAAAAAAAATGCAGAAGTATTTTGATGTATCATGGGATACAACTATGGACAATCTCTATACAGAACGTAAAACGGTTATAAAAGAGAATGGGAAAAAAGCCAAAATTGGTATATTTCGACTAACTCAAAACTGGAAAAAAGAAGTAAGACAATTACTACAAGATACTACATACGACATGGAGAAAATGATCGCTTAAGGTTGGAAAATTTACCCCTTGTCTTTCAATGCATTATAGTTCCTTACAATTCCAAGGATTTACACCAAAAACAGCCAAAGCCCACGTGTAGGAGGGTGTTTGGTATAGTTATACTTTAAGCTTTAAGAATAGCGTTCCATAATATCATAGAAAAAGAGGACAAAAAATCCACATGAATATCTTACAAGAATTAGAAGATTTTATCAATGAGTTTAATAGCTTGAATGATGAAGATTTTCAGATAGATACTGTAAGAATAGAATTTAGTAAACAGTACAAACTGGAACATCTAAAAAAAGTGGGTGCATGGGAGAAGCTAAAAAAGAACTCTCCACTAATTCCAAAACTAAAAAAAAGACTTTTGGAAGATGAGGTTACAAGTGCCTACAGATTAGAAAAGCATAATATCTATTATTACAATTCCAATGCAGACGCTCCAAAATATCGTAAAGCCGTATTAGTCATATTTGGCATGAAGCAATATCACAAAGACCCACCACCAAGAGAGTTAATATCTAAGATACTACAAATACTTAAAGATGTATCAAGTGTAGATATTTGCATAGACCTACCCTACAAGCCAAACTTGGAAACAATCAAGCAACACTTTACACTAACACCATTTATAACTAAAGATGGAATAGTCACAGACACCCACTACATTAATGATACTGGAACACCTATGCTTGATACTATTGTCTTTTATAACAAGGCATTTAAAAACGGTTTAAAGCGTACTTTATGGAGGATAGAAGCAAAGATAAGCATACCAAACTTTAGAGCGTTAATGCTACCACTCTATGAGTTTAAACAGATCACAGATTTAGCAAGGATAGATAGATGACTAAAGAACAGGTAGAAGCAAAGATAAGAGCGATATTAAATAAAGATCCAATTTATAAAGATGCAAAAATTTATGTAAAATTTTCAGACAAAATAACTAAGCATATTGGGAAAGCTGAAACCCATTCTGACCGTTGTTAATATAAGTATCGGGAAATCTATAACCGAACATATAAACCATGAGTACATGGGGCTTAAAGTATGTTACAGAACATCATATAAAAATAAATGAACACTTTGTAAACAATCAAACCATGAGCCCAATGGAATTAAATAGGTTTTGTTAATAAAAATGAACGCAATAATGAACAGTAAAAAGTCAA
>OFAT01000025.1_pt1 | contig 34297 bp, 35 predicted proteins | sample 1520331 | NCBI WGS metagenome assembly OFAT01 (sample SAMEA3696446, study PRJEB22514) | metagenome | biome: water; feature: marine; material: hydrothermal vent | place: Pacific Ocean | collected 2014-08-12 | depth 1521 m
ATTATAGAGTAATTTGGCTTGTTGTCTAATTGGGTATGGATTTATTAGGGAATATGATGTAAAATGTGTTATGTTTAATATGTATGATGACCAAGGGATTAAAACTCCCATAAATCCTATCAATGATTCTTACCATATCAATGATATAGAGTTAATATCATCTATTAAAAATAGATTAAACAAAAAACAAAATCAACAATCCAAACAATCTAAAAATAAAAAATCAAAATTTGATCAACTAATAGATAATGATGCTATTAATGAATATAAAAAAATGGCAAATCTTCATATTGAAGAGGAGGTGTTTCATGTATATGAAATTATGGAGGATAAACTAATCACTACACTTTTTACAGACACCATATACAAATGTTGGCAAATTTTAGATGAAAATGATTTAAAACAGATCCCTATGGTTGATTTAAATGGTAAAATAAAAGGTTTAGCAACCATATCAAATATTGCAAAAGCTATGGTAGAAAATTTAGAAGACTCACACTATATCAAACATACATCTATAAATGAGATAGCTGTTCATGATATTGTCACAGCTGAGCCAATATCAGATATAAGAAGAGTAGCACAAGTGATGGTAAAGTATCATCTTAACACTATTCCAATTACCAAAGATGATGGTATAGTAATAGGTATGTTATCTCGTGCTGATATACTTAAAGTGGTAGCTTCACAACCACATTTTGCACTATTAGCTTAAAAAATATCTTATTGAAGCAAATCCATAAGCTTTAGTTTGTTCTATTTTATCTATTTGTTTTGAATCTATAATACCACCTAAAGCAATTATAGGAATATCTACTTTTGAAACTATATTTGCAAGATCTTCACAACCTTTTGGTTTGCCTTTATTTGGAGTTTGAAAAATTGGCGAATATGTAACCATATCGGCTTTTTGAGTTTGAGCTAATAATATATCATCTAAACTATGACAACTTACTATCACAAAAAGTTTTTTATCTTTAGCCTCTTTTATCTTATGAAATTGAGAGGATGTTAGATGAACTCCACTAAAGCCTAATTTTACTGCTAAGTCTATATTGGAGTTGATTAAAACTTTTTTTATATTATATTTAGTTGTAATATCTTTAAAAATAGTTGCTAATTGTTCAAAATTTGTGCTTACTTTATCTCTAAAACATATCATATCAATATATTGCAAGTCTAAAACAGTTTGTAGTTTTTGAGTAAAAGTTGCAGGATTATTTGTATAATATTTTGGGTCAGTAATAAGATATTTAATCATAATAGATCTACTTTATATAAATAAAAAAGAGCTTCAAAATTGAAGCCCTTTTAATAAAGATATATATCAATATATCTCTTAATGCTCTTCCTCTGCCATCATAACTGAACCAGCTATATACACATAAGTTAAGATCATAAAAATAAATGCTTGTAAGAAACTAAAAGCAGTAAGGATAAAAAATCCAGATAATGGAGCGATCCAAGGCACTAACATAAGTAATACCAATAAGAACATATCATCACCTTTTACAGATCCAAAAAGTCGAAATGATAAAGATATAATTCTTGAGATATGAGATATAATCTCAATAGGGAACATCAATGGAGCCAATGCTTTTACAGGTCCCATAAAGTGTGCAAAATAATTGATAAAACCATTCTCTTTAATACCTATATAATTGTAATATACAAAAACTATCAATGCTAAAGATAGTGTAAAATTGATATTAGCAGTTACTGATTCAAATCCTGGAACAACACCCATAAGATTTGCTACAACAATAATCAATCCTAAAGTTGCAATCAACGGCATAAATATACGAGCATTTTTCTCTCCCATACTATCAGATCCCATAGATATTACACCTTGAAGATATGTTTCCATTAGATTTTGCATACCTGTTGGCACAAGCTGAATATTTTTAACAGATGCTCTAGCTATACATAAAACAATCGCAAGTGTTAAAACTAAATGTGATCCAATCAACCAATTTTGTGCATGAGCATCATAACCCAACATATGACCTAAGCTACCAAGAAAAGTAAATACTCTTTCGTCCATCATTTTCCTTTATTTACATTTTATTTTCAATGTAATTTTATTTTTTAATAAATTCTCGTAATTTTATAATAATATATATAAAAATAAGATAAAATTGCAACATGAATTATATATTTACAACATTATTCCCAAATTTAATAGATTTTTATTTTAAAGATTCTATTTTAAAAAAAGCTATCGAATCAGATTTGATAAGTTATGAGTTTTTTAATCCTAGAGATTTTACAACTAATAAACATAAAAAAGTTGATGATACTTTGTGTGGTGGTGGAGCAGGACAACTTATGACTACCCAGCCACTATTTGATACACTAGAGCATATCAAATCAAAATATGAAGATGCTTATATTATATTTCCACTAGCTGCTGCTAAACCTTTTAGACAAAATGATGCTAAAAGATTAGCAAAGAAAAAAAATATTGTTTTTGTAAGTGGAAGATATGAAGGTATAGACGAAAGAGTAATAGAAACTTTTGCCAATGAAGTTTTTAGTGTAGGAGATTATATATTAACAGGTGGTGAGCTACCATCTCTGATTATGGCTGATGCTATTTCAAGAAATATACCAAATGTATTGGGAAATCAAGACTCTTTAGAGGATGAAAGCTATAATGATAATAAAACTTTAGAAGCCCCAGCTTTTACAAAACCTATAAATTTTAAAAATTTACTTGTGCCTTCAGAATACTTAAAGGGAAATCATAGTAAAATTCACGACTTAAAATCAAAACTGTCTAAATGCAAAACAAAGTATTATAGACCATAAAAGGGGCCTCTATAGTTTTTACTATATGCCAGAAAAAGGAAAAACAATGAGAAACAAGTATATTGAAAGCTTTGAAAAAGCTCAAATCGGTGAAAAAGTAGCTCCAGAATTTAGAGCGGGTGATACTTTAAGATTAGGTGTTGAAATTAAAGAAGGTAGCAAAACAAGAATTCAAAATTTTGAAGGTGTTGTTATATCTTTAAGAGGAACAGGAACTTCAAGAACTTTTACAATTAGAAAAATTGGTGCTAACTCTGTTGGTATTGAAAGAATTTTCCCACTATACTCTGATAGTTTAAAAACTATTGAAGTATTAAGAAGAGGTAGAGTAAGAAGAGCTAAACTTCACTACCTAAGAGAGTTAAAAGGTAAAGCTGCAAAAATTAAAGAGCTTAGAAAATAATTATTTTGATTCTTGAAAAAAAGGCGAGTATTTTTATACTTGCCTTTTTTTATACACTATAATAAGCAATGAAACAAATACTAAACTCCCCTACTACAAAAATCACTTTTGAAAATATAGATTTTTTTATCAAACGAGATGACCTTTTAGATAAAGATTTTACAGGTAATAAAGCTAGAAAATTTTACTATTTTTTTAAAAATGATTTTAAAGATATAAACCATATAATAAGTTATGGTTCAAATCAATCAAATGCTATGTATAGTCTATCTGTTTTAGCAAAACTTAAAAATTGGAAATTTACATATTATACCAACCATATACCATCATTTTTAGAACAAAATCCCCAAGGCAACTATAAATATGCTTTAGAAAATGGTATGCAAATAATCTCAGGTGATTATGATATCAATAATATAAAACTAACAAAAAATCAACTTCTTATAAATGAAGGTGGTGCTATAGAAGAGGCACAATATGGTATAAAACTTTTAGCACAAGAGTTAGATGATTTTATTAGATCATCAAATCTAAAAGATGTCAAAATATTTTTGCCAAGTGGCACAGGAACAACCGCTTTATTTTTACAAAAATATCTAAACTATGAGGTGCTAACTTGTGCTTGTGTTGGAGATGAACAATATTTAAAAAAACAGTTTAACCAGTTAGAAACTAATATCAATTACCATCCAACTATATTAAAAACTACCAAGAAATTCCATTTTGGAAAACTATATAAACAAAACTATCAAATATGGGAAAAATTAAAAGAACAAACCGATATAGAGTTTGATCTATTGTATGATCCTATTGGTTGGCAAACACTATTGGCACACTATTATCATCTTAAGTGCAAAAACATTATATATATCCATCAAGGTGGAATTATAGGTAATGAAACTATGCAACAAAGATACCAATATCTTCATCAAAAAGCCAATAATTAGTTTATATTCTTTTAAGTATCTTTTAGATAAAATCCAAACTCATTTTAAAATAAAGGAAAAACAATGTTAGAAGGTATAGTTAGAGAGAGTATCGACAAACAAACAACAAAACAATTAAGACGAGATGGTTATCTAATTGCTAACATTTATGGAAAAGGTTTAGAAAACATAAATGCTGCATTTAAAACAAACGATTTCATTAGAGCTGTAAAAGCAAAAGAAGATTTAGCTTTTGATATAAAAGTTGGTGATAATGTTCATAAAGTAGTGATTCAAGAGTATCAAAAAGATCCTGTTCATTCACAACTATTACATGTAGATTTAATCGTAGCACAACCAGGTGTTAAAATGTATTATTATGTGCCTGTTACTGTTGAAGGAACTCCAAAAGGTTTAAAAAATAAAGGTATGTTTATTTTCCATAAAACAAGAGTAAAAGTAAAATCAACTATCGAAAACTTACCAAAAAGTTTTCACTTCAAAATTGATGATCTTGATACAGGTGATAACTTATTAGTAAGAGATATAGAACTTCCAGAAGGTGTGGATTGTTTCTTACATCCAAGTGTGCCAGTTGTTGGTGTAATCAAAGCTAAGTAAGTTATTATGTTTTTGATCGCAGGACTTGGTAATCCTGGAGAGAAATATAAACAAACAAGACACAATATAGGTTTTTTAGTTATCGATGAGATAACTAAAAATCTAACTACAACTACCAATATAAACAGATCAAATTTTCAAGCTACTGTTTTAAAATCACAAAATAAAATTTTTGCAAAACCACAAACATTTATGAATGAGTCTGGAATATCTATATATAATATAGCTCAATATTATGATATACCAAATGATAATATCATAATCATACATGATGATTTGGATCTTCCACTTGGAACTGTAAAATTTAAACAAGGTGGTGGCAATGGTGGTCACAACGGCTTAAAATCTATTGATAGTCATATAGGTAAAGATTATATTAGAGTAAGAGTTGGTATTGGTAAACCTGATAATAGATCTGAAGTGATACATTATGTATTAAATAACTTTTCTAAAGAAGAGTTTAAAGTTCTTAATGAGATAATACCACATATTATAAGTGCTATTGAAGAGATACCATCTAATAGTATTGAACTTATAAAATCAAAATATACTTTGAAACTATAATATAAAGACTTAAATTTGAAACTACTAACAAAATATCTATTAGCAAAATATTTAAAATATTTTTTTATTATACTGTTTTCTATGGAGATGTTTTTTGTAGGTATAGATTTTTTACAAACTATATCAAGACTACCACAATCTGCCAATCTTCAACTTTTATATTTTTTCTATAATAGTTTTTTTGTTTTAACTACCACTTTACCACTTGCTTTGGTATTTGGCTGGGTTGTAACACTTGTATATTTTATCAAAAATAACTCAATTATTAGTTTTTATGCTTTGGGGATTTCTAAAAAACAGATCATTCGACCTATACTTTTAATCTCTTCAGTTATTACTATATTGTTTATGTTTTTACAAACAACAAAACTAGCTTATGCTCAAGAGATAAAAAACAATATCATACATAATAGATTTTTTGTCAATGAAAGAAACAATATCTTTTTAAAATATAACGATTATTTTGTATATTTTAAAAAGTTATATCCTCTTGAAAAAAAAGCTATTGATATACATATTTTTAGAGTCAAAAACCACAATGTAGTAGAAACAATTATTGCAAAAAAAGCATATTATCAAAATAAAAAATGGTATGTTATAGATGCTACAATTATCAAAAAACCAGCAAAAATTACTTGGAATAATTCTAAACTTACCACATCACAAGAGAAATTTTTATATACTCTTGATGGATTTAAACCAAAGATTATAGATAGTGTTTACAAAGCAAAATCACATTTTTCAATTACAGATGCTATATATACAATAGTGCTTTTTAAAGATCAAAACTTTAATATCAATAAAGTAAAAGCGATACTATATGCTCAAACTATTGTGCCATTTTTTATCATCCCTTTAATTATATTTATCTTTTTATATAGCAATGCTAGTGTTAGATTTTTTAACACTGCCAAATTTATATCATTTTGGGTATTTATCTCTTTAATATCTTGGGCTACAATATTTTTACTTGAAAAATTATCTATGGGTGGAGTAGTGATCCCTGAGATTGCTATAATTTTACCACTATTTATTTTATATATTGTAAGTTATATATTATATACCACTAGGTTAAATAAATGATACGAACAGAAGCTTACGGAATATGCTTATACTACAAAACATTTTTTGGTATAAAAATATTATTATGTTTATCATCTTTTAGTGATCATAAATGGGGATTTCTAAAAGGGAAAAAAGAGGGTAATGAAACTAAAATCGAAACAGCACTAAGAGAGTTTTATGAGGAATCAAGTATCCCACTTTCAAAAAATATGTTACAAGAATATTTTGAACAAATAAGCTATGATAAAACAATCGGTGTATTTTTAGTAGATGCTAAAAAAGTTAAAAATATCAATAACTATTTTTATAAAGATACTTTAAGATCAAAATATATATCTTCAGAAAATCAAAAAGCTCAATTTTTTGATATAAATCATCTACCACATATCAAAAAGAAACAAACAGATTTAGTAAAAAATATTGTAAAATTTTTATCTAAAAATTAAGCATTTTTTAGATAAAATGGTAAAATTTTATAGCATTTAAAGGAAACTAAATATGTCCACAACAGATAATAACAAAACAACAAAACTAAAGAAAAAAAGAGAAGATATTAAATCTATACTATTAGTTGGATCTGGTCCAATTATTATAGGTCAAGCTTGTGAGTTTGATTATAGTGGAACTCAAGCAACAAAAACACTAAAAGAGTTAGGTTATAGAGTAGTATTAATCAACTCAAACCCTGCTACAATTATGACTGATCCAGAATTTGCCGATAAAACATATATCGAACCTATCACAAAAGAGATAGTTTATGAGATCATCAAAAAAGAGAATATAGATGCTATTTTACCTACAATGGGTGGGCAAACTGCTCTTAATGTAGCTATGCAGATGTATGAAGATGGTATGTTAGAAGGGGTTGAATTTTTAGGTGCTAATCCTGAAGCTATCAAAAAAGGGGAAGATAGACAAGCTTTTAAAGAGGCTATGATCAAAATAGGTATGGATCTTCCTAAAAGTGATTATGCTTACTCTGTAGAGGAAGCTGTAAATGTTGCTAAAAATATTGGATTTCCAGTAATAAGTCGTGCTAGTTTTACACTTGGTGGATTAGGTAGTGGTGTTGCTTATAATATGGAAGAGTTTATTGATCTTGCTAAAACAGGTATTGATGCTAGTCCTGTTAATGAGATTGAGATTATCGAATCTATGCTTGGATGGAAAGAATATGAAATGGAAGTTATCAGAGATAAAGCTGATAACTGTATCATAATATGTTCTATTGAAAATGTAGATCCTATGGGTGTTCATACTGGAGATAGTGTCACAATAGCACCAGCTTTAACACTAACAGATAAAGAGTATCAAAATATGAGAAATGCCTCTTTTGCAATTTTACGAGAGATTGGTGTAGATACAGGTGGAAGTAATGTTCAGTTTAGTATAGATCCAAAAACAGGAAGAATGATTGTAATTGAGATGAATCCACGAGTTAGTAGAAGTTCTGCACTTGCTTCTAAAGCTACAGGTTATCCTATAGCGAAAGTAGCTACTTTACTTGCTGTTGGTTTTACACTTGATGAGATCAATAATGATATCACAGGGACAACTGCATCATTTGAGCCTGTTATTGATTATGTTGTGACTAAAATACCTAGATTTACATTTGAAAAATTTCCAAATGCTGACTCTACACTAACTACATCTATGAAATCTGTAGGTGAAGTGATGGCTATGGGTAGAACATTTAAAGAGTCTATGCAAAAAGCTTTATGCTCTTTGGAAACTGGACTTGTAGGATTTGATCCAATTCAAGCAAATTTAGATCTTATTAAAAAAGAGATTAGACGACCAAATGAAAACAGACTTTTATATCTTATGCAAGGTATGAGAGAGGGGTTAAGTGATGAAGATATTTTTGAACTATCAAAAATAGATCCTTGGTTTATCACACAATTTAGACAAATTCATGATTTAGAAACTATTATTAAAGATGCAAAACAAAATATACTAAAAGATGAAACATTACTAAGAAAAGCAAAAACTTTTGGTTTTAGTGATGCGATGATAGCATCTTTAATCAATCTAAAAGAGCAAGATATTTATGATGCTAGAAAATCTTTTGGTATTATGCATGAATATAATGAAGTAGATACTTGTGCAGCAGAGTTTAAAGCACTTACTCCATATCTTTACTCTACTACAAATATCACAAAAATACCACAATCTAATCAAAATCAAAACTCTTCAAATGAGAAAAAAGTTCTAATTATTGGTGGTGGTCCAAATAGAATTGGTCAAGGTATAGAGTTTGATTATTGTTGTGTTCATGCTTCATTTGCTCTAAATGAGATGGGTGTTAAAACAATTATGTATAACTGTAATCCAGAAACAGTATCAACTGATTATGATACAAGTGATGTGTTGTATTTTGAGCCTATAGATTTTGAGCATGTAAGAAGTGTAATAGAGCTTGAGCAACCAGATGGTATAATAGTTCATTTTGGAGGGCAAACACCTTTAAAATTAGCAAATGCTATACATAATATTGGTGGAAATATCATAGGGACAAGTGCAGCTACTATTGATCTAGCAGAAGATAGAGAAAAATTCTCAACATTTGTGCAAAAAGCTGAACTTTTACAACCAGAAAATGGAACAGCAGTAGAGGTTGAAGAAGCTATAACAATAGCTGAAAATATTGGTTATCCTGTGCTTGTTAGACCAAGTTTTGTGCTAGGTGGAAGAGGTATGAAGATAGTTTATAGCACAGATGAGTTAAAACAATATATGGATGAAGCAGTATCTGTATCAAATGATGCTCCTGTATTAATAGATAAATTTCTTGATAGAGCAATCGAACTTGATGTAGATTGTATCACAGATGGTAAAGATGTTTATATCGGTGGTATTATGCAACATATTGAAGAAGCAGGTATCCACAGTGGAGATAGTGCTTGTAGCTTACCACCTGTTAGTTTAAGTGATGAACTAATAAAAGAGGTAGAACAAAAAACAAAAAGTATGGCTTTAAATCTTGGTGTAAAAGGTTTGATGAATACACAATATGCTATCCATCAAGGTAAAATATACTTAATAGAAGTAAATCCAAGAGCTAGTAGAACTGTGCCATTTGTAAGTAAAGCAACAGGTATGCCATTGGCTAAGATTGCTACTCGTGTAATGTGGCAACAATCCCTAAGGGATGCTTTAAAAGTATATGATAAAAATATTGTGATTGAAGAAAATGGTATATTAAAACCAAAAATGAGAGATCATATAGCTGTAAAAGAAGCAGTTTTCCCATTTAACAAACTAAATGGTGCTGATCTTATTTTATCTCCAGAGATGAAATCTACAGGTGAAGTGATGGGTATTAGTTCAACATTTGGAACAAGTTTTGCTAAATCACAAGATGCCGCTAAAAACTTCTTGCCTAGAAGTGGTGGTAAAGTATTTATCTCTTTAGCAGATATAGATAAAGAGTTCGCTCCTACTATTGCTTCAAAATTGATCGAGCAAGGTTTTAGTATAGTAGCAACAGGTGGAACTTACCAAACTATATTCAATAAAAATATCGAATGTGAAAAAGTTCTAAAAGTTAGTGAAGGTCGTCCAAATATCAACGATAGCCTAGCAAATGAAGAGATTGTGATGGCTATTAATACAAGTGATGGTGAAGAGACAAGCAAAGAGGATGGATTAGCTATTAGACGAATGGTGCTAAGAATGAATGTTCCTTATTTTACTACTGTTGCTGGTGCTTTAGCATCTATTGAAGCGATCAAAGCTAGTTGCGATGGTAGTTCTATTGAACCAAAAGCTATCCAAGATTTTTTAAATATCTAATCTAAATGGATCCAAAATTAATCTATTTAGTGCAAACAGATACAACTGTAGGTTTTTTATCAAATGATGATAAAAAACTTACAACTATAAAAAATCGTTCCGATAATAAAAAAATCTTAAAAGTTGTAGATAGTTTTAAAACTCTAAAAACTTTTACAAGAGTTCCTAAAAAATTTCGCAAAACAGTTAGAAATGCAAAAAAAACAACATTTATTTATCCCAATCAAAAAAGTTTTAGAGTTATTGATATAGATGATCATCACCATAAATTTATCAAAAAATTTAGATCCTTATATTCAAGTTCTGCCAATCTTTCTGGTGATAAATTTGATTTACAATTTGCTTCATCAACTTGTGATGTAAAGGTATTAAATAAAAATCTATTTCAAGAAAAAAAAAGTTCCTCTATTATCAAACTTTCAAAAACAAAATCTATAAAAATAAGATAATATTATGGTAAAAAAATATATTATTTTATTGCTTTGTAGCACACTATATTTATTTGCCTCAAACCATTTATCACATGAAACATCTCCATATCTTCTACAACATAAAGATAATCCCGTAGATTGGTATGCTTGGAATAAAGAGGTTTTTACAAAAGCAAAAAAAGAGAAAAAACTTATATTTTTATCTATTGGATATAGCACTTGCCATTGGTGTCATGTAATGGCAAAAGAGAGTTTTGAAAATCAAAAAGTAGCAACACTATTGAATAAATATTTTATTAGTATAAAAGTAGATAAAGAGCAATATCCACATATTGATCAATACTATCAAAAAATATATCGTATTATGCACCACAAAGGCGGTGGTTGGCCTCTTACTATTATACTTACAAGCGATATGAAACCATTGTTTAGTGCTACATATATCCCCAAAGATAGTGGATATAGATCACAAGGGTTGATAAATATTTTAAATCAGATTATTAAAATACCACAACAAAAATTAGACAAATATGGTGATGATATCAACCAACAAGCTTATAATAATCAACATAAACAAATTACCACATCACCATTAGATAAACAACTAGAGAATAAAACTATCAAGCAGTTTGGTAGTTATTTTGATTTTAAATACAACGGTTTTAGCATAGCTCCTAAATTCCCACATCCTTCAAGTATAGATCTTTTGCTTAAACTATATCAAATCACTAAAAACTCTCAAGCTTTGAAGATGGCAACTTCAGCTTTAGATTCTATGGCAAAAGGTGGAATATATGAACAAATAGAGGGTGGATTTTTTAGATATAGTGTAGATCAAAGATGGGAAATCCCACACTTTGAAAAGATGCTTTATACCAATGCTGAACTTATCTCATCATATACACAAGCATACAATATCACACACAATCCACTATATAAAAAAGTTGTTATAAATACTATTGCCCAAATGGACAAAAGATTTGAACAACAACATCTTTATAAAAGTGCTAGTAATGCTGATAGTTGAAATTACAATCAAGAAGAATCAGAGGGATTTTATTTTTTGTTTGATTATTTTAAAGTATATAATTATCTAAAACGACACAACATAGATAAAAAAACAATCAAAACCTCACTAGAATATCTAGGGATCAATCAAGATGGTAATTTTGATGGAGAACTTAGTAATACTCATATCACAAACGATCATCCACCAAAATCTATAGATAAAATCATCAAACTATTAGCACAATATAGAACAAAAAAACCATACCCATTTATAGATTATAAAATCAATGCCGCTTGGAATGCTCTTTATATAAAAGCAAAATTTCAAGCTTCTGTTTTTGATAAACGATATATTCAAGAAGCTATTGATTCACTAGATAGTTTACTAAATACAATGTTTAAAAACAATACACTTTATCATCAAACGATATTAAAAGTTCAACCTACACAAAAAGCTTTACTTGAGGATTATTCTTTTTTGGCTAGTTGTGTTTTTGAAGCTTATGAGGTAACACTAAATAAAAAATATTTTAAAATTTTCTCAAAACTTGTGCAAAACTCTATAAAGATTTTTTATAAAAATAAAAGATGGTTTACCTCAGATGATTTGCTCAAAATATATGCCAATATAGATGAAGGTGGCTATAAAAATAGCTTAGCAACAAATCTTATGAATATCTTAAAATACGCTACACTAGAAGCTAACAATAACTATATCGGTATTGTAAAACAAACACTCCAACAATTTTCATCACAACTAAATCAATATCCATCTTATTATCCAACTGCACTCAAAACAGATCTTATGTTAAAATATAGCCCTATTTTTATTAAATCCAATAAAACAAATCTCAATAAGATAGATATAAATTCTATAGATTATCCATTTTTATATAGATATGTTTATGACACAAAACTCTATCTGGCTTGTAAAATAGATAGTTGTTTTAGCAATAATTTAAATTTTAATATAGTAAAAAAAGATATAATAAACCAAAAATAAGGATACCAAATGGCAGCTAAATATATATTGTTTGATACAGAAACAACAGGTAATCAAGATGAAGATAGAATTATCCAAGTGGGAGCTATGATAGTTCATAATAAAGATAAAGTTGAAGTTTTTGATGAGCTTTGTAGCACAGAGCTTCCTATTAAAATAGAGGCTATGGCAGTTCATCATATCACTCCTGATATGATAAAAGATAAAGTATCATTTACACAAACAAATTTTTATAAAATACTTCAAGAGTTAAACAACCAAGAAAACTATCTTATAGCACACAATATGCCATTTGATTTGGGGATGTTGAAAAAAGAGGGATTTGAACCAAATCTTAAAATTATAGATACTCTAAGAGTTGCAAAACATCTTATCAAAGATAGCTCATCTCATGCTTTACAATATCTTAGATACTCTTTAGAACTATACAAAGATGAACTAAATGAAGCACAAAAATATAATATCACTATAAAAGCACACGATGCAATTGGAGATGTTTTAGTGATGAAACTTTTATTATCTTATTTAGTTAAACTTACAAAAGAGCAATTTGTAGGAGTAAATCCTATGGTAAAAATGGTTGAGCTTACAAATACTCCTATTTTTATTGAAACTTTTAAATTTGGTAAATACAAAGGTAGAAAAGTTGAAGATATTTGTGATGAAGATATAGGATATATCAACTGGATGATGGACAAAATGGAACTAGATGATGATATGAAATATACTCTTGATAAGATTATGGGACATATATGATAACAGAACACAAAAATATAATATTTTCACTAATCTTATCGTTAATAGGATTTTTCTTTGCCACAATTATATTCGACACTACACAATCATCACTTATAGGTGTAGTAATATTGCTTATCTCACTTTGGACGAATGGAGCTTTACCACTAGGTGTGGTATCACTTTTACCAATAATATTATTTCCACTATTGGGCATATTATCTATAAAAGCAACAACTGTAAATTATTCTAAAACTATAATATTTTTATTTTTAGGTGGATTTTTATTAGCTATTGCAGTTGAAAAGATTGGACTTCATAAAGCTATAGCACACAAACTATTAGCAATATTTCCTAAAAGCTCCAGAGGTATTATATTTGCTCTTAGTATCACATCTGCACTTTTAAGTTCACTACTATCAAACACAACAACAGCACTTTTGTTGATGCCTATAGCTTTATTTTTAACCAATATTCAAAAACTAAAAATCAGACTTGTCCTTGCAGTTGCCTATGGAGCTAGTATTGGTGGGATAATCACTCCTATTGGCACACCACCTAATCTAATCCTTATGGGCTTTTTAGATGATAAAGGACTTGATAAATTATCATTTATAACTTGGATGGCAAAAACTATACCTCTTGCTGCTATTATGCTAGTTGTTGTATCATTTATTTTATCTATTGGGGTTGCAAATTTACAAGTTCAACTAGAAGAGCAACAAATCACTTTAAATAAAGAGCAAAATAGGATGAAAAATATTTTACTTTTACTGATTGTGACACTATTTCTAAATTCATTATTACATTTTTCACATGATGCTGTGATATTATTGTCTTATGGTATATTGATGTTTATACCAAATATTGGTTTTTTAGAATGGGATGATAGTAAAAATATACCTTATGAGATCATATTTTTATTTGGAGCAGGTTTTTCAATCGCATCTGCCTTTGGTGCTACTGGACTTGCTCAAGCTATATCAAATATGCTTTTGGCACTTACAAGTTTGAGCCCAATAGTTCTTATACTTATAGTTGCTACTATGATAACTTTTACGACAGAAGTTACTAGCAATACTGCACTTATATCTATAGCTTTGCCTATTATATATTCTTTAGGTGAAGCTTCAAATATAGATATCAATCTGATACTTATGGTCGCTACTATTTGTGCTAGTTATGCTTTTATGTTGCCTATTGCAACCCCACCAAATGCTATTGCTATGAGTAGTAGAGTGCTTAGTATTAAAAATATGGCAAGTTATGGGATCATATTTAATATATTAGCTATACTACTTACTACAACAATAGCTATGGTATTGTGGAGTTAGTTAAAGTTACTTTCTCTTATCCCCATCGTCCTCAATGGGGACGCTCTCATTAGGGACGATGGGAAACAGAGTCGGGAATGACGAAAATGAGAATGAGTGAAAGGGATGAAGAATAAGAAAAAGTATAAAAATTACCTAATTTTTTATAACTGTTCCAACCCCTGAATTTGTAAAAATTTCAAGTAAAAGAGCATGTTCTACTCTTCCATCTATAATATGTGCTTTTTTTACTCCACCATTTACTGCTTCCAAACAAGCATCAACTTTAGGTATCATACCACCTACTATAGTTTCATCTTTTTTCAATGCCTCTATCTCATCTTTTGTCAATGTATCAAGAAGATTTTTATCTTTATCAAGCACCCCTTGTATATCAGTCATAAAGATAATTTTTTGAGCATTTAGGCTTTTGGCAATCTGACTAGCTGCCAAATCTGCATTGATATTGTATCCTGGATGACCTAATGTTTCTCCTGATGCAATAGGAGCAATAACTGGTATAAATTTTTCATCTAATAGTTTTTTGACTACACTATTATCTATTTTATCTATTTGCCCAACTAAACCATATTTACCACCATCTTTTGCAGTAGCTTTTAGTAGCGAAGCATCTTTTCCATTGATACCTATTGCTTTTGCTCCATGTTCATTAAGTAGTAGTGTTATCTCTTTATTTATATTTCCAGATAATACCATCTCTACTACTTCCATAATTTGTTCATTTGTAACTCGAAGTCCATCTACAAACTCACTTTTTATTTGCATCTTATCTAGTATAGAGTTGATTTTATTACCGCCACCATGCACTATTACTGGTTTGATACCAACTAGATACATCAATAAAATATCTTGAGCAAACTTATCTTTTAGTGCTGGATTTATTTGTGCTGATCCACCATATTTGATCACAAAAATTTTATTTGTATATTTTTGGATATACGGCAATGACTCAAGTAGAGTCTTTACTTCTGTAATTTTTTGTTTCATTATATTATTCCATTTAGATTAAATTTTGATATTATAAACTAGTTTAACCTATATTAATATTAAAATTAGATAAAATACAAGAAAATAAAACAATGGATAACTATATGAGATTTTCAAGATTACTTATACCAACAACAAAAGAGATACCATCAGATGCGACACTGCCATCACATCAATATCTAGTAAAAGGTGGTTTTATTGTTCAAGAGGGAGCTGGACTTTATAACTATTTGCCATTGGGAAAAATGGTTTTAGACAATATTAGATCTATTGTCAAACAAGAGCTTGACAAAGCTGGATGTAATGAAGTTCAACTAAGTTTTGTAACTCCACTAGGTTTATGGGAGAAAAGTGGCAGATCTGAAGATATGGGTAAAGAGATGTTAAGAATACAAGATAGACATCAAAACAGTTTCGTTTTAAGTCCTACAAATGAAGAAGCTATGGTAACTTTGGCAAAAAATAGAGCCAAAAGTTATAGGGATCTTCCTATTAATCTATACCAAATAAATACAAAATTTAGAGATGAAGCAAGACCTAGATTTGGACTTTTAAGAGGTCGTGAGTTTTTGATGAAAGATGGATATTCATTTCATAGCTCACACGAAGATATGGTAAGAGAATTTGAACTTATGGAACAAACTTACAAAAATATATTTACCAAACTTGGACTTGATTTTAGAGTAGTAGAAGCAGATTCAGGTGCTATTGGAGGAAGTGGAAGTAAAGAATTTCATGTTTTAGCAAATAGCGGTGAAGATACTATTTTAGTGTGTCAAGATTGTGATTATGGAGCAAATATAGAAACAATTTTTGACAATGAAGCAGAAGTTGATGCACTAAATGCTCTAAGCTATGAGGAGTTACAAACTAAACAGGTGCAACAAAAATGTTCTTGTGGTGGAAAATTATATTTTAAAAAAGGGATAGAAGTTGGACATATTTTTCAACTAGGAGATAAATATTCCAAACCACTTGAAGCACATTTTTTAGATGAGAATGGAAAAACACAACCATTTATCATGGCAACTTTTGGTATAGGTGTTAGCAGACTAATAGCCGCAGTAATAGAACAAAATCACGACCAAAAAGGTTGTATTTGGACCAAATCAACCACCCCTTATTTTGTAGATATTATTGTATCAAATGCTAAAAAAGATGAAGAGCTACAAGCGGGTGAAAAAATATATCAAGAGTTACAATCAGCTGGTATTAGTGTGATTATAGATGATAGGAAAAAAGAGAGATTTGGTTTTAAGATGGGTGATTTTGAACTTTTGGGATTTCCTTATGCTATAGTTATTGGTAAAAAACTGCAAGATGGTTTAGTAGAGCTAGTTGATCGTAAAACTTTAGAAAAATCTGAATATAACATAGAAGATATAACTAAAATCTTACAGGAAAAATTTTGTTAATCTATTTTATACTATATTTATTTATAGAGGTGATGGTATCATCTGCTATTGCTGGGTCTATAGGTGGATTTCTTACTTTTATAGAGTTAATTTTATCAGCTGTAATTGGTGTAACAATCTTACAAAATTTCAGAGTTTCTATGATGGAGAATCTATCAAAAGTAAGAGAGGGTAAATTAACACAAGAGGAATTTTTACAAGCAAATATTGGTAAAATGATAGGAGCTATACTTTTAATAGTTCCTGGTTTTTTTACTGATATTTTAGGTGTATTGTTACAATTTAGTAGTTTTATTATTATCATTAGCAAGTTTATTAAATTTGCTCCTACAAATATGAATAATACAAACTATGAAAATTATAACAATAGAACAACTTTTACATATACAGCTCATACAGAGCAAACAAATCATTCAAAAAAAGGAGATGAAGATGAGATCATTGATGTTGAAATTATTGACCATAACAGTCATATTAAGTAGTGGTATATTTGCAAATACTATAGATAAAAATGTATTAAATTATGAAAGACATAGGATAAATACAAATCCAAATATTATGCTTAAAAACTTAAGTATTTATTTTAAAAAAGATCTAAAAAATGGATGGACAGGTTATGCTTTGGATATACAACTAACAGTAATGCCACAACATAAAACAGTAAATATAAAAGATGTGGTATTTACGGATGGTAAAGTTATCACTCAAGATCTTAAAAATTTACAAAATGGATTTGATTTCAAAAGTATAATGATGCCAACCCTTTCAAGTAAATATTATAAAAAAGAAAATTTTATAACTGGAAATATAAATGCAAAACATAAACTTGTAGTTTTTAGTGATCCTTTATGCCCATTTTGTATAGAAAATCTACCAAAAGCATACAAAGCTGTATCAAAATCTAAAAATATTGCTATGTATTATTATGATTTTCCACTTTTGGGCTTACATCCAGCATCTGATGTAATTACTAGATATTTAACAATAGCAAAAACCAAAAATGTTAAAGATCTAATCTATAAACTATATAGTGCTAATTTAGAAAAATATTTTTCAATATCACAAAGAGACCCTAAAAAAATAGTGCCTGTTTTAAATAAAGTATTTGGATTAAATATATCAGTAAAAGAGACTATGTCTAAAAAAGTCTTTAAAGAGTTGCAAAAAGAGATCAAAATGGGTGAAGATGCTATGGTAAGAGGAACACCTACAATCTTTTTTGATGGAAAATATGATAAAACAAGAGAAAAATTTAAAAAATATCTAAAATAGGAACAACTATGGAAAAACTAATAATAGCTACAAGAGCAAGTGATTTAGCACTTTGGCAAGCATATCATATAAAGCATAGAATCGAAAAAAGCTTCCCAGATATAAAAGTGGAACTAAATAAAATAGTAAGTAACGGAGATAAAGTTTTAGATAAACCTTTGGCACTTATTGGTGGTAAAGGGCATTTTACAAAAGAGCTTGAAGATGAGATGTTAGCAGGAAATGCTCATATGGCTGTGCATAGTTTAAAAGATGTGCCTACATATATTCCTGATGGACTAGAACTTGTTGCTATTACACAACGGCAAGATCAAAGTGATGTATTTTTATCACATAAATATAAAAGTTTAAAAAAACTTCCGCATGGTGCAGTAGTAGGAACTACAAGTCTAAGAAGAAGAATGCAACTACTTCGTAAAAGACCAGATTTAATCGTAAAAGATTTAAGAGGAAATGTAAATACACGACTAAGAAAACTAAAAGAGGGTCAATATGATGCTATTATTTTGGCTTATATTGGACTTCATAGATTAGATTTACTAAAAGATATACCGTTTGTAAAAAAACTGAAATTAAAAAATATGATACCACCTATGGGTCAAGCAGCTCTTGGAATTGAGATAGTTTCAAATAACGAAAAAGTGCGAGAGATTGCACTTAGCCTAAACGATGAAGATACATATCTTTGCACTCAGCTAGAAAGAGATTTTGTAGCTACTATTGGTGCTGGTTGTTCAGCTCCTGTTGCTTGTAATGCTACAATAGACAAAGATGATAATATTATCAATTTAGAAGCTATGATAGGATTTGCTGATGGAACTAATATTATGCATAAAACTACTACTGCTCTTGTGAATTATTGTGAGCATATAGGGGTTCAACTAGCAAGAGATTTTATAGATGATGGAGCTTTGGAGATTTTAAAAGATGCAGAAAAAGTGGCATTTAAGGATGAGATGCCACAAAGGTTATAACAATGACACAAAATGAAGCTATAGAGATATTAAAACAAAACAATCTTCTAAAAATAATAGATGAACCACTAGATATCTACCTTGAGATCCCTCATATTGCTTATATTGAGATCAAAAAAGATGATAGTAAAGCGATTTTATTTACAAATGTTATAGATAAAAAAAATGATAAAACTTTTAAAACACCTGTTTTAATGAATGTTTTTTGTAGTCCAAAAGCAGTAGAGCTTTTTATAGGAGATGCAAATAAAATAGCTTCACAAATAGAGGGTTTGCTTAAAATGAAACCACCCAAAAGTTTTGCAGATAAAATCTCTATGTTTTCAAAACTATTTGATTTAAAAAATGTGCCACCAAAAAGATTAAACAGTCGTGGAGTTTGTCAAGAGGTTATAAAAAAAGGTGATGATGTTAAATTATCAGATCTGCCTATTTTAACCACTTGGGAGCAAGATGGTGGTCCATTTATTACTATGGGACAAGTTTATACTCAAAGTTTAGATGGCAAGATGCAAAATGTTGGTATGTATAGACTTCAAGTTTATGATGATGGGCAACTAGGTATGCATTGGCAAATACACAAAGATAGCAACCACTTCTTCCATGAATATAAAAAAGCAGGAAAAAAAATGCCTGTATCTATTGGAATTGGTGGAGATCCTATGTATATATGGTGTGGTCAAGCACCACTTCCTATTGGGGTATTTGAACTTTTACTTTATGGATTTGTCAAAAAAGAGAATGCTAAGTTGGTCAAATCTATTACAAATGATATTTATGTGCCACATGATGTTGATTTTGTAATAGAGGGATTTGTAGATCCTAATAAACTTAAAATAGAAGGTCCATTTGGAGATCATACAGGATACTATACTTTAGAAGAGGAGTATCCTGTGCTAGATGTTACATGTATCACTAGCAAAAAAGATCCAATCTTTGCAGCAACAGTTGTAGGAAAACCACTACTTGAAGATAAATATATGGGGTATGCAACTGAGAGAATTTTTTTACCACTTCTTAAAACTACTGCACCTAGTCTTATAGATTATTATATGCCTGAAAATGGTGTATTTCACAATCTTATCTTAGCAAAAATAGATGTTTGTTTTCCAGGTCATGCTCAACAAATGATGCATGCTTTTTGGGGTGTAGGTCAGATGAGTTTTGTAAAACATGCTATTTTTGTAGATTCTAATGCTCCTAGTTTAGATGATGATGAAGCTATTACTAAATGGATACTAAATAGATTAAAAACAGATGAATTACTTATTACAAAAGGTGTAGTTGATGCACTAGATCATAGTAGTTGCAGATTTGCTCTTGGTGGAAAATTGGGTATTGACTGTACAGGTGATGAGATAGAAGAATCAGGTATCATACTTTTAAATGATGGGGAACTTTTAGTCAAAACTAGAGAAATTTGCAAAGATATAAAAGATCTAAAACAATACCACACAGATACAAAAAATCCAATTTGTGTAATAAGTGTAGAAAAAAATAGAAGTCAAAAATATTTAGTTCAAGAGTTAAAACCACTTTTCTCACATATTAAAATCTTAGTAATAGTAGATGAAAAAAATAATGATTTAGAAAATCCTTATATGCTAGTGTGGAGAGTTGTAAATAATATAGATGCACAAAGAGATATATTTATAGATAATCAAACAATATGTGTAGATGCTACAAATAAAAACAAACTAGACAATTTCTTGCGAAGATGGCCAGATGATGTGGTATGCACCAAAAGTGTGATTGATGATCTAAGAGAAAGAAAAATCTTAGATATTGATGAACAGTTTATAAAAAAATGGGGAATATTATAATTTGAAGATTAAAAAAGAGTTTAAAAAAGCACTTGAACTTATTAACAATGCTCATTATGTATTGATTGTAACACATATCAATCCAGATGCTGATACTTTAACTTCAGCGTTGGCATTGTCAAATTATATGTTTGAAAAAAAAATCAAACATAAAGTATTTAATAAAACAGATCAACTTCCAAGATCACTAGATTTTATAGATAGATTTGACAAAATCACCAATACACTTCCTAAATTTTATGACTTAGTTATATTTGTAGATTGTGCAAATATCCAAAGAGTTGGTGTAGAGTTGAATAATAAAATCCCTATTATAAATATAGACCATCATAAATCTAATACAAATTTTGGTATAATCAACATAGTTGAACCAGATTTTGCAAGTAGTGCAGAGGTGGTTTATGATTTTTTTAAATACAACAATCTTACAATATCTAAACAAGTAGCAAAAGCACTTTATGTAGGTATTTATGATGATAGCTTGAAATTTACAGCACCAAGAACTAATCTTAGCACTTTTGATAAGATTCACCATCTAGTTTCATTAGGTATAGATCCTAGTCAAATTGCAAATGATCTACTTAAAAGAGATAGTTTGGCAAAATATAGATTGTTACCTAAAGTTTTAAACTCTTTAGAGTTACACTTTGAAGGCAAGGTTGCCACAATATATTTAAAAGATAAGTGGCTTAAACAAACAGGAGCAACATATAAAGAGTGTGATGATGTAGCAAATATGGTGCTAAATATATCAATAGTAGATATTGTAGTTTATCTTAGAGTATCAAATGGTAAAACAAGGGTATCTTTAAGATCAAAAAACAACTGTGATGTTTTAACTATTGCCAAATATTTTAATGGTGGTGGGCATCTATTAAAAGCAGGTTGTGATTGCGACACAACAAAAATAAAAAAAGCAAAAAAAATGATACTAAAACATATAAAAGATAATAAGGGATATAATGAGTAATATTTATATAAAAAAGAAAAATGGTTTTTTAAAATTTGTGATGCTGCTAATCATAGTGCTATTACTTGGAGCAGTTGGATTTGTATCAGTCTCTTCAGAGTTTGAGCAAAATAAACCCAAAATCCAGATTGATAATACCATCTATTGGAATCTAAAAGATGATCTTCATATCACTTTAAGTGATGATTCTGGTATAAAATATTACAAAGTAATATATGATGACAACAATAAAAAAATCGATCTAGCTAGTAAAGTATTAGATGGCACAAATAAAAATATTACTCTAAATATTGCTCCACCAAAACTTGATATGTTTTACAAAAATAAAGATGTCAAACTATATATAGAAGTTGTAGATACAAGTAAATGGAATATGTTAGAGGGTAATAAAGCTACAAAAACTGTGCAGGTTCATATTGATAATAAAAGACCTATAGCAAATGTTATATCAAACTCAAGATATATAAGAAGAGGTGGAAGTGCAATAGTTATCACAAAAGTTGAAGATCCTAATCTAAAAAAAGCATATATTATGTTTAATGATAAAATCAAATTTGATCTAATCCCTTTTTATAAAGATAACTATTTTGTATCATTGATCGCTTGGGATGTAAATATAGAAAATTTTACAAGGGTAAATTTAATAGCTATAGATAAAGCAAATAATAAAACTATCACAAAAATACCTTTTTATATACAACCACTTAGATCTAAAAATGATACTATAAATATAAGCAAACATTTTATTGAAAATGTTAGCACAAATGTTTTAGAACAAATGGATATGAAAGTTCCTGCTGATCTAAAAGATAGATTTATAGAGCAAAACAGAGTTTTAAGAGCAAAAAATATCCAAACACTAAAAGAGATATATACTAAAAATATCGATAAATCATTTGTAAGTGATTTTAACATAAGAGCATTTAAAAGATTAAGAGGTTCAAGAACTGCAGCAGGTTTTGCGGAGAGACGAACATATATTTATGAAGGTGAAGCAATAGATAAAGCTTGGCACTTAGGTATAGATTGGGCTAGTGTAAAACATGCACCTATAAAAGTATCAAATAGTGGTAAAGTTGTATTTGAACAATATTTAGGAATCTATGGAAATACTATTGTTATAGATCATGGTATGGGATTAGCTTCACTATATGCACATACAAGCACTCAAGATGTAAATCTAGGGGATGAAGTTAGAAGAAATCAAAAAATTGCCAATACAGGAACTACTGGTGCAGTTATGGGAGATCATCTACATTTTGGTATTTTAGTTCAAGGTATTGAGGTAAATCCTTTAGAGTGGATGGATAAAAACTGGATAAAAAATAATATCACCAAAACTATACAAAATGCTAAGAAAGAGATAGATAAAAAATAATTATGAAACAAAGAACTATAAACAAAAGTGTAGAAATTGTAGGAGTAGGACTACATAAAGGTGTGCCTGTTAAGATGACTCTTGAACCACTTGAACCAAATAGTGGAATTATATTTTATAGAAGTGATATGAATGTAACTATACCACTTATTCCACAAAATGTAGTTGATACAAAAATGGCAACTGTAATAGGAAAAGATGGTGTTGTAATCTCTACTATTGAACATCTTTTATCAGCAATCTACTCTTATGGTATAGATAATCTTAGGATAGTTTTAGATAATGATGAGATCCCTATTTTAGATGGAAGCAGTAGTGGTTTTTGTATGTTACTTGATGAGATAGGTATCAAAGAACAAGATGAAGTTAAAAAAGCTATTATGATTAAAAAAGATGTAGAGATCAAAGTTGATGATAAATTTGTTAGATTAAAACCTTCAAACCATATTATTTATGATTTTTCTATACTATTTGATCATCCTGCTATTGGGGAACAAAAATATAAATTTGATTATTCAATAGATGAATATAAAGAGAATATTTCTCGTGCTAGAACATTTGGATTTTTACATGAAGTTCAATATCTACAAAGTATAGGATTAGCACAAGGTGGGAGCTTAGAAAATGCTATAGTTTTAGATGAACAAAAAGTTATCAATCCAGATGGATTAAGATATGATAATGAATTTGTTCGACATAAAATTTTAGATGCTATTGGGGATATGGCACTTTTGGGATATACAATGATAGGAGAGTATCAAGCACATGCTGGAAGTCACCATCTTAATCACCTTCTTACAAAAAAACTTTTAGAAGATCCAGCAAACTATGAGATTATAGATTTAGAACTTGCAAAAGAGGAAACAAAAGTTATGCAAGTTGCTTATGCAACCACTTAATATTTTAGGTATCTTTAGATGAAAAATAATATTGAAGTTTTGGTTATATCTATTTCAAATCCTATACTAATAGGTATCTATGAAGATAAAAATCTGATTCAAACAATCTCAAATGAAGGCAAAACAAGTGATATATTGCCTAGTATTTTTCAAGATATTTTAGATCAATACAATATACAAGCACTATATTATGTAAGTAGTCCTGGTAGTTTTATGGCTATCAAAGTTGCTTATATATTTCTAAAAACACTTAGTATTACACTAAATATACCACTTAAAGCTATGGATGGATTTAACTTTAATAACAACACTGCTATTAAAGCTTTGGGAAAAAAATATTTTTTTAAATCAAAAGATGGCAATATTACCACTAAACTTTTAAATCAAGATGATAAACTAGAAGATTTTACACTACCTAATCATATACTTAATCTAAAATGTTTAGATGATACTTTACCACAATACCATCTACCTGCTGTTCATTAAACAATCTTAAAAACTTTTTTAGATAAAATACCCCATAAATATATTAGGAGCATAGATGACAATAACAGTTCCAGCAACAAGTGCAAATTTAGGACCTGGTTTTGATACATTAGGATTAGCTATTAATCTTAGAAATACAGTAAAAATCACACCAGCAAAATTTCATAGTGTATCACTTAAAGGGGAAGGTGCAAAAAATCCAAAACTCAAAGATAACAATATGTTTATCAATATTTTTGATGATTTTTATAAAAACCTTAGCACAAAACCTAGACAATTTAGATTTGAATTTTACAATGAAGTGCCACTTTCAAGAGGTTTAGGTAGTAGTAGTGCTGTAATTATTAGTGCTATTGCATCTGCTTATGCTGTAGAGGGTATAAAATTATCAAAACAAAAACTACTAAATCTTGCTTTACAATTTGAATCACATCCTGATAATATTACCCCTGCTGTTGTTGGTGGATTTACTGCTGCTATTGTAGAAGATAATGAAGTGCATTATATTAAAAAATCTTTACCCAATGATATATGTGCCGTAGTAGTAATACCAAATAGACCTATATCTACAACTATGGCAAGAAAAACTTTACCTTTTAAATATAGCAAAAACGATACTATTTTTAATGTATCACATAGTGCATTGACTACTGCTGCATTTATGAGTGAAAATTGGGAGATATTAAGGGAAGCTACAAAAGATAGAATGCATCAATATTTTAGAATGAAGCAAATGCCTGAACTTTTTTCTGTGCAAAAAGTAGCTTATAAAAATGGGGCATTGATGAGCACACTTTCAGGTAGTGGATCAACATTTTTTAATCTATCATATAAAAAAGATGCTGCAAAACTTATCTCAAAACTAAAAGATAACTTCCCACATTTTAAAATATATAGCTATGATTTTGATAATCAAGGCATAATAGTTGATTATTAAGTTAAATTTAGGTAAAATCGTTGTCTAATTTAAAAATACCTATAAGAACTTGTATATCTTGTAGAGAGAAAAAAGAGAAAAAACTACTCAATAGATATCAATGTATAGATAAAAGTTTAAGTTTATTTAGTGGAAATGGACGAAGTTTTTATCTATGCAATGATTGTATTGAAAATAAAAAAAAGTGCGAGAAAGCTTTATTTAGACAATGTCGAAATAAAAGCAACTATTTTGAGCAACTTAAAAACTTAGTGGAGTAAGAATGGAAGATAAAGTAAGAGTATATGAGATAGCAGAAGAAGCTGGAGCTTCAAGTGCAGAAGTGATTAGTAAAGCAGCAGATTTAGGTTTGACAATCAAATCTGCACAAACTACTGTCTCATTTGAAGATGCTGAAGAGATAACGAATTATATTTTAACAGGAAAAAGTAAGTTATTGAAGAAAAAAGCACCTGCTAAAAAAAGTGTTAAAAAAACAACTCAACCAAAATCAGATAAAAAAGATGAAAAAGTAGCTAAAGATGAAAAAAAATCAACTACAACAAAAAGTAAAACTCAAACTTCATCAAAATCTGAACCTAAAAAAGAGGAAGTTCAAAAAAAACAAACACTAAAACGAAATGAACTAAAAATAGTATCTAAAAAACAACCAGCTAAACAAGAAGAAAAACCAGCTGAAAAAACTATTAAAAAAGATATTGAACAACCTATAACTGAAGAAACTAAAGAGGATATCAAACCTACTAAAACATCTTCAGCTACACAACAAGATGAAGTTAAAACTGACCAAAAAGTAAAATTGGATAAACCAGAAGTAAATTCTAAAAATCCTGATAAAATAGTTCTTAAAAAAAGAGGATTAACTATAGTTAAAAAGAAACGACCTGTTATTAGTCATCCAACAGGAGATACTGCATCATCTAAAAAACAAGCTATGAAATCTATGAGTGAGCTTTTTGGTAATAATCTTGATGATAAACCAACATATACTCCAAAATCAAAAAAACAAATTAAAAAATCTCTACCAAGAGCTCAACAACAAGGTAAAAAACTAGATGTTGAAACTAGTGCAGATTTTACAAATGTAGGGGAATCACTTTTAGGTGAAGAGATTGTTTTACATGATATGAATCTAATGGAAACATCTAAATTCTTACAAGATGAACCAAAGAAAAAACAAAACAATCAAATTAGAACAACTAGACCTAGTGCTTTTGGAAATAGACCAAGAGGATTAAAAAGAGGTAAAAAGAAAAAAAGTTATAAAAGAACAGTTGAAGTTGAGAAAATTACAGATGTTACAATACCTGAAGATTGTAGAGTTTATGAATTTGCAGAGAAAATTGGAGTATCTACAGGTGATGTAATAGGAAAACTATTTATGCTTGGTATGATGGTTACTAAAAATGACTTTTTAGGTAATGATGAGATAGAGATTTTAGGTGATGAATATGATATTAATATCACTATAAAAGATGAGCTTGAAGAGGTAAATTACGAAGATGCTTATGAAGAGGTTGTAGATAAATCTAATTATGTTACAAGACCACCAGTTGTGACAATCATGGGACATGTTGATCATGGTAAAACATCTTTATTAGATAAGATTAGAAAATCAAGAATTGCACAAGGTGAAGCTGGTGGTATTACACAACATATTGGAGCTTATACTGTAAATAAAAATGGCAAAGATATTACATTTGTAGATACTCCAGGTCATGAAGCATTTAAAGCTATGAGAGTAAGAGGTGCTAGTGTTACAGATATTATCATAATCGTAGTAGCAGCTGATGATGGTGTAAAACCTCAAACTATCGAGTCAATAAAAGCAGCAAAAGAGAGTGGTGCTCCAATTATTGTAGCTGTAAATAAAATGGATAAAGAAAGTGCTAATATTGATATGGTAAAAGCTGGTATGGCTGAGCATGAAATGACTCCTGCTGATTGGGGTGGAGATGTTGAATTTATTCCAGTATCTGCTCAAACAGGAATGGGTATAGAAGATCTTCTTGAAAATATACTTTTACAAGCTGAAATATTAGAACTTGAAGCTGATCCAACTGCACTATGTAAAGCAACTATTATAGAAGCTTCTACACAAAAAGGTAGAGGTCCAGTAGCAACAGTAATTGTTCAAAATGGAACATTAAAAGTTGGTGATAGTGTTGTAGCAGATACTACATTTGGTAAGATTAAAGCTATTATGAACGATCAAGGCAAACCCGTAAAAGAGTTAGGATTAAGTTTTACAGGACAAATTGTAGGACTAAGTGAAGTTCCTACTACAGGTGTAGCACTTGTAGCTCAAAATAGTATCAATGAAGCAAAAGAGATAGCAACAACCAGAGCTGAACATGCTAGAGCAAAAGAGTTAAGTAAATCTACAAAAGTATCACTTGATGAGATGGCAGGGTTGATTGCTGAGGGTAAAATCAAAGCTTTACCTGTTATTATCAAAGCAGATGCAGGTGGTAGTTTAGAAGCTATTAAAAGTAGTTTAGAAACTATTAAAAATGATGAAGTTAAAGTTAAAATTTTATCAAGTGGTGTTGGTGGTATAACAGAAGCAGACCTAGCACTAGCAGGAGCAAGTGATAACTGTATCATCTTAGGATTTAATGTTAGACCTACTGGTGTTGTAAAAACAAAAGCAAAAGCTGAAGGTATTGAGATCAAAACATACAGTATCATATATCAACTAATAGATGATATTAAAGATATTTTATCTGGTATGATGAGTTCAATTATTATAGAAGAGAATACAGGTCAAGCTGAAGTTAGAGATACATTTGTAGTGCCAAAAGTAGGAACAGTTGCAGGATGTATCGTAACAGATGGTAAAGTTATTAGAGGTGGATTAGCTAGAATTATTAGAGATGGTGTGATCAAATATACAGGTAAAATAAGCTCTCTTAAACGATTTAAAGATGATGTTAAAGAGGTAGCCAACGGATATGAATGTGGTATTATGTTTGAAAAATTTAACGATATTCAAGTTGGAGATTATATAGAAACATTTATCGAACATAAAGAAAACCAAACTATAGATTAATCTATAAGGGCAAATAATATGAAAGATAAAAGTATAAATCTTCAAAGAACTCAATCACTACTTATGGAGCTTATTCCTGAAGCATTAAGTGAACTAAGTGATAGCAGGATCAACTCTCTTGCTATTACTGAAGTTGATTGTAAAAATGGTAAATATGATGCAAGAGTATATTTTGATGGTAGCGATTATAATAATGCAGAATTAAAAGAGATACAAAAAGCACTAAAAAAAGCCAATAGTAGAATAAAATCTTATTGTTTAAGTAGCACAGGTTGGTATAAATGTCCAAATTTTACTTTTATTAAAGATGATATGATGGAGAAAAAAGCAAAACTAGATGATATTTTTGCACAAATAGCCTCTAAGCAAAAAACAAATAAAAATTAAGCGGAGTTAAAATGGATCTATATGAATCTATAAGATTAGTAGTAGAAGGTGAAGGTTTAAAACTATACGATATAGCAACACTAAATGAAAATAAAACAAATATTTTTAGGATTTATGTTACAAGTAAAGATGGTGTAACTTTAGATCAGTGTGCAAAGATTTCAAATCTAGTATCTCCACTTTTAGATGTAAATGAACCAATGAGTGGTAAATATACACTTGAAGTAAGTAGTCCAGGAATTGAAAGAAAGCTAAAAACTTTAGATCATTTTAAAGCATCTATTGGTGAAAATGTCAAAATAAAAGAGTATTCAACTCAAACATTAAAAGGGTTGCTATTAGATGTTCAAGATGATGGAACAATCACTATAGAAGATGAAGACAACGATAAACAAACTATCAATTTTGATGATATTTTATCAGCTGCAACCTATTTTCAGTGGAAAAAATAAAATAGGATTTATCACAAGCAAATGAGGGGATATTATAATATCTATCATTATGATAACCATAATGAAAATGCCCCTCTACAATCATATCTACATCAACTAAATTATACTTTTTAACTCTACTATTTATAAAATTCTCATTAGAGTCTTTTGGACAAATATCTTTTTGTTTTAACCAAGTATTTACTTTTTTAGATATAAAAAAACCTATATCAAATATATTTAAGATACTTAAAGTCACAGGGCTTCTAAGTATTTTTGTGTATATCTCATATCCAATGGGAGTAAAAATATCCCCATGAGCTAATGAGATTTTTTTATGCTTATATTGTGCTATTAAAGGTTGATTTTCTCTTGAAATAACTTTAATATTATCAAAAAGATTTGAGATATTAAAATCATGATTTCCCTCAAAATAAATAATTTGAATTTTCTTAGATAGATTATTTAGTATATCTATAATCTCTTGATTTTGTTCTACAAAATAATCGATCTGCTCTGCTAAAAAATCAAAAATATCACCCATTAAAAATAGTTGTAAAGTTTTAATATCCCCAGATTGAAGTTTTAATAAAAACTCTTTAAACTCTCTCCTATTGCTATTATAATGAACATCTGCTACAAATATACTATTATCTTCTATTTGCAATGTATAATTACGGCACATAGGCTATTTTAGATATTCCTATAGATTGTTCTAATCCACACATTAAGTTTGCATTGACAACCGCAGCAGATGAAGCACCTCTTAGAAGATTATCGATACTACTACTTATAAAAACTGCATCACCATTTTGTTCCACATACAGATCACAAAAATGTGTCCCGCTTGTATCTTTGATATTTACAGGATTATCTTTTACCCTTACAAATTCATCATCTTTATAAAACTCTTTTAATATCTGTTTAGCATCACAAACCTCATCAAGAGTGATATATATACTTACTAGCATACCTCGTATTACAGGCAATAAACTAGGAACAAAATTGATCTTAGCATCAATATCGGTTAACTCTAAAACTTTCTCTTTTATCTCTGGAGCGTGTCTGTGTTTAAAAGGATTATAAGCAAATGTATTCTCACTAATATTTACAAATGTAGTAGTATCACTTAGTTTTTTACCCGCTCCACTTAATCCACTTTTAGCATCTATGAAGATATTGGTATCTTTTTTCATATATGGCACAAATGGTAAAAGCCCCAAAAGTGTAGCTGTTGGATAACATCCTGGATTTGCTACAAGTTTAGTATTTTTGATTTGATCTTCATAAAATTCAGCAAGTCCATAAGCTGCGAATTTTAGATTTTCTTTATCCTCATGAGGGCAATAATACTCTTCGTAAGTTTCAAGTTTTAGTCTATAATCAGCACTTAAATCTACCACTTTTACATCTAAAGCTAATAACTCTTTTGCAAAAGACATAGATGTTTTATGTGGCAATGCCAAAAATGCTAACTGTGCTACACTTGCTAACTCTTTAGCATCAACTTTTTTTATATCCATATCTAAAACACTATCTAAACTTGGATGAAGTTCAGATACACTTATACCACCTGTTGAATTTGCTACATAAGTGATATTAAAAACGGGGTGATTTATCAAAATCTTTAAAAGTTCAAGACCAGTATATCCACTAGCCCCTACTATTGCTACATCTATTTTTTTCATAAAGTTATTGTAACAAATCTTAGGTTAAAATATCTAAAAGTGGCTTGGCTAAAGGATTTCTTTGCTGTTTGAGTTCCATATCTATATACTTATACTCTTTTGGTAAATTAGTTTGTTTTTTAGTAAAAGCAATAGTTTGTTTAAGTGTTTGTGGTGATTTATACTCATAGATATATAGATTGTTAAAATAAAGTGACAATCGTATCGGTGTAGATATAGCATAAGTGGTAATAATCGCATCGTCATTTAAAATATGTTTTATTAAACCAAAATACTCTTTAGTCCATAAGCTATGATTTACATCACTACTAAATGGATCTTGATATACTATATCAAATTTTATATCACAATTAGAAATATACTCTCTTGCATCTTGGTTATATATTGTAATACTACATCTTTTATCTTTATATTTTAGATTTTGAGATAACTGAATTATCATATCTTTAAAAATATCAAACTCTTTTGGGTATATAAAATCTTTTAGTGATCTAATAAGCTTAATATCTAACTCTGGAGAGTATATATTAACAGATATATCTAAATCTGATTTGATAATATAATATATAGTAGCTAAACTATTATACCCCAACCCAAAACAAATATCTAAAATATTAAGTGTTTTTTTATTTTTATGATAAGCAAAAGATGGGATAATATGCTTATTTAAAGACTCACTTAATGCCCCATCTTTAGTATTATGAAAATTTTGGCTATACTTTTTAGAATATATAGTATAGCTTCCATCAGATGTTTTTATTAAACTACTCTTCAATACCTAATTCTTTGAGCTGTTTTTTAGTTAAAAGTAGTTTTTTATTATCCATTGTTTTCACACCAGCTTTTACAACATAAGCTGCTGTTTTTTTAGCATCTTTTAGTGAATGCATCTTATAAGTTCCACATTGATAAATATTCAACTCTGGTATTTGTGATTTTTTCTCTACTTTTAATACATCTTGCATAGCTTTTTTAACCGCTTTTGCTACTTTTTTTGCTGATGGCTCACCCAATAAACTCATATAAAATCCTGTCCTACAACCCATAGGTGAACAATCAATAATTTCTACTTTTTTGCTATTTAGATGATCTCTAATATATCCTGCAAATAGATGTTCAAGTGTATGGATACCTCTTCCTGTCATTTTTGCTTTATTTGGCTTATAAAGTCTTATATCATATACGGTAATAATATCACCTTTTGAACTTTTCATCTGTTTTGCAACTCTTACTGCTGGTGCATACATTTTTGTATGATCTACTTTAAAACTATCTAGTAACGGCATAGTATTCCTTTAATTTTTTTTTAATTATAACATAAAAAAACCTAAGTCTTATAAGACCTAGGTTTTAATCTACTTATTTAATAAATCTATTTTAATTTATCTGCTCTTGGATAGATAAATACTGCTTTTCTAAGAACACTAATTTTCTTAGGATTTTCACTTGCATAAGCATGTAGCATTACAGTAAGTGGTGTATCTTTTTTATTTGTATCGATCAATCTTTCTGTAGTAGATAATTGGATAACTTTTTTAGATAACTTACCATGTGCTAGTTTAAATGGACTAAATCTATGGATTTGAATCTTACCTTTATATTTACCAACAACCTCAAGATGATAAGTATAATCTTTTCTTTGAGTATTTTGAAATAACAATACATAGTTATTAACTACTCTTTTACCATGATCTTTAATAGAGTAAAGTTTTGTAGTTTTATTTACATTAAGTAGCATATACTCTTTTTTACCACCCATTACAAATAACATACCTACAATAGCTATCAATGCAACACCAAACATAATAGTTCTTTTTCTAAAGAATTTAGTTTTAATACCATGCTCAATTTCATGAGTATTTGACCATTGCACTAAACTCTCTTTACCAAGTTTTCCCATAACAGTTGTACAAGCATCAACACACTCTAAACAGTTGATACACTCTAATTGCATCCCTTTTCTAATATCAATATGTGTAGGACAAACAGTTACACAACTTTGACAAGCAGTACACTCTCCACCTTCTGGAACATCTTTTTGTTTAAATACAACTTTCTCTTTATTTTCGTTGTAAATGTGTCCCCCTCTTGAAGTTGAATATATAGCTTGATATGTATCATCATCATACAATACTGACTGAACTCTTGAATAAGGACAAATATATATACAAAAATCCTCTTTTAAGAATATCACATCATATACTAAAAATAATGCAACACCAATAATAAATCCTATCATTACACTATGATCTGCAGGATGTTGCAGATATGAAAAGAAATCTGCTGGTGGGATAAAAAACCACATAAAATCTGATGCAGCTAAGATAGCTAATAAAAACCAAATAGTCATACCAATCATTCTTTTAGAAGCATTCTCAGGTTTGCTCCAATCTGGTTCTTTTTGTTTATTTTTAATTCTTCTTAAACCTAAAAGTTTACCTTCAATCAAATCTCTATAGATAACCCTAAAAATAGTTTGAGGACATGCCCAACCACACCATGCTCTACCTCCAACAGCAGTTACAGCAAATATTCCTATAAACATCAACATCAATAAAAATGGCATCATATACAACTCTTGCATATCAAATACCACACCTAGTAGATGTAATTGCTTTTTATCAAATGATAACAAAAATAGTTGATTACCATTTATTTGAATAAATGGGACAACTAACGCAAATATGGTTGATATTACATAACCATAATATATTTTTATCCTATATGGTGTCTTTTTTTGAAGTGTTTCACTCATTTTTTCTCCTTAATTTCAAACATACATATTATATATTATTTTAGCTTATAACCCAAATAAATCCATAATATAAAATCTACCATCCAATTCTAAAAAAGTATCATTTTTTTTCACAAGGATAGTACCTATTCAGGCTATGAAATTATT
>OFAT01000030.1_pt1 | contig 29679 bp, 30 predicted proteins | sample 1520331 | NCBI WGS metagenome assembly OFAT01 (sample SAMEA3696446, study PRJEB22514) | metagenome | biome: water; feature: marine; material: hydrothermal vent | place: Pacific Ocean | collected 2014-08-12 | depth 1521 m
TCCGCCTTGTCTATGAACGAAATCACTTGCATCAAAATTCAGACTATTTATTGGTGCGGTAATAAAATCCTCTTGACTTGATGCTTAAACTGGATTTTGTATACTGGAGTGTACATGCGAATTGGTCTTCGCATTGCTATGATAGTGCTGTGTCATCTCTTTTACCTTTGACTCTGAGATCTCTTTAGCCTATTATCTTCTCCCTTTACTTTTTTCTCAAGAAGATGGTGAAACTAGATAACTATCTCTTAGAAATTGCACTTATTGTTTGAATTGGCGTTATTTTTATATGTTGATCCAATATAGAAGAAATTACTATTGTTGCATAATGGTCTAATTCAAAGCTTACAAGTAGTCTATAGGAAGAATATGACAGTTTTTATACTCAGACAAAGACTCAAGAAATAGATTATTTTAATAAAATATTATATATTCAAATATATTTTTTATTAAATATTAAAATTAACATTAATTATCGTTTAAGTTTACTTCTATAGAATGGTGAATAGCTATTCATTTTAAAAAAGGAGAAGCAAATGAGTATGGGTAGAAAAGATACGTCTTATGATACGCTTTATAAATCGTTTGAAGAGAGAATTGAGCAGTTGTCAAAATTGCCAAAGATGGATAAAAATAACTCCATTGAAAAGGCAATAGAAGAGAATGGCTTCGCTAGGAGAGACTTTATGAAGTGGGCAGGGATGGTTACGGCAATGTTGTCGCTACCGTCAACCTTCACACCATTGGTGGCAGAGGCAGTCAAGGTGGCCGATAGATTACCTATTATCTGGTTGCATATGGCAGAGTGTACCGGCTGCAGTGAGTCTCTACTCCGTTCTGCGAACCCTTCTATAGATAGTCTTATTTTTGATTATATTTCATTAGAATATCACGAGACACTTATGGCCGCAGCAGGTTGGCAGGCAGAGCAAAATCTTGAGGGTGCTATTGAGAAATACAAGGGTAGATATATTTTAATGGTAGAGGGTGGTATTCCTACCGGAAATGAGGGTTCGTATTTAACGATTGGCGGACACGGCAAAAAAGGGAAAGATATTGCTATTGAGGCTTCTGAAAAAGCTGCAGCAATTTTTGCAATTGGTACCTGTTCAGCATTTGGAGGGGTTCAAGCTGCCGTTCCTAACCCTACCGGAGCAGTTGGGCTTAGTGAAGTAACACATAAAACGGTAATTAATGTACCAGGGTGTCCTCCAAGTGAAAAAAATATCGTAGGAACATTGCTTCACTATTTGCTTTATGGGACATTGCCTGCTCTTGATGCATACAATAGACCAAAATGGGCATATAGACTCAGAATTCATGATCTTTGCGAACGAAGAGGACATTTTGATGCAGGTGAATTTGTAGAGCAGTTTGGTGATGAAGGTGCAAAAGATGGTTATTGTCTCTACAAAGTAGGATGTAAAGGCCCTTATACATTTAACAACTGTTCAAAAAATAAATTCAATCAAGGGACATCTTGGCCGGTACAAGTAGGTTTTGGTTGTATGGGTTGTAGTGAACCGGATTTCTGGGATACCATGGGAACAGTTGGTGAACCACTTAAAGATAGATTATACCAAACTACATTTGGTGGGCTTGGTGCTGATGCAACAGCAGACAAGATAGGTTTAGGATTATTAACAGCTACAGCAGTAGGTATTGCAGCACATGCAGCTATTTCAGCAGTCAAACCACCAAAAGAATAAGAAGTAGAGGAGAGTAAAATATGTCAAAAAGAGTAGTAGTAGACCCGATCACCAGAATTGAAGGGCACTTAAGAGCGGAAGTAATTGTAAATGATGAAGGTGTTGTAGAAGATGCTTTTGTATCATCTACGTTATGGAGAGGATTAGAAGTTATTGCAAAAGGAAGAGATCCTAGAAATGTACCTCTAATAATGCAGAGAATTTGTGGAGTATGTACTTACTCACACTATTTAAAAAGTACAATTGCCGTTGAAGATGCATTGGGAATTAAAATTCCATTAAATGCTGAGTTGGTTAGAACACTTATGAATGCGGCACTGTTTATGCATGACCATGTTGTACATTTTTATCATTTGCATGGTGTAGATTGGGTAGATATTGTTTCTGCACTAAGTGCAGATGAGAAAGTAGCTAGTGAGTTGGCATTTAAATATACTGACAATCCTATAGGAACAGGAGTAAATGAGCTTAAAAAAGTGAAAGAGACTGTAGCAAAATTTGCTAAAAATCCTCAGGGACTTGGACCATTTGCTAACGCTTATTGGGGGCATGGTACATATAAATTTACACCAGAGCAAAACTTGATTGCGTTGTCTCACTATTTAAAAGCACTGGAGATGCAAAGAATTGCAGCACAACTTTTAGCGATATTCGGTGGTAAAAATCCACATCCGCAAAGTTTAGTTGTCGGCGGTGTTTCATGTGTAATGGATATATTGGATCCATCAAGAATGGGCGAGTATTTAACCAAATATAAGAAAATGGCAGAATTTGTAAAACATGCTTATGTAGCAGATATCAAAATGGCAGCTGAAATGTATAAGACTGAGCAGTCAGTTGTTAAACCAGTGGGTGTTAAAAACTTTATGGCATTTAGAGATTTTATGGTAGGTAGAGACCAGTATCTATTTGATAGTGGTTATATAGAAAATGCCGATTTAACTAAAGTCTTTGATATTAATGAGGATTTGATTACGGAAGAAGCTACTCACTCTTGGTATGCCGATGATGAAGCTTTACATCCATATGATGGAAAAACAAATCCAAAATATACAGGTTTTGTAGATGGTGAAAGTGTAGGACCGGATGGTGAGATGATCCATTCTAAACTGCTTGATCCAAAAGGTAAATACAGCTGGATCAAGTCACCAAGATATGATGGGAAACCTATGGAAGTTGGACCTCTTGCTTGTCTTCTTGTAAGTTATGCCAGAGGGAACAAGATAGTTCAAGATTCAGTAAATGGTTTCTTGAAAGAGACCGGACTTCCGGTAACTGCTCTGTTTACAACATTAGGTAGAACAGCTGCCAGAGCTTTACAATGTGAAATCATTGCAGATAATGCTATTACTGCATTTAATAATCTTGTAGAGAATCTTAAAGTTGACCAAGAGACATGTGCTCCATATGTAATCGATAATGATAAAGAGTATAAAGGAAGAGGAATCGGTGATGTTCCAAGAGGAATGTTGAGTCACTGGATCAGAATTAAAAATGGTGTATGTGAAAACTATCAGGCAGTTGTTCCTTCTACCTGGAATGCAAGTCCTGAGGATGCAAATGGTGTTAAAGGGCCTTATGAAGCAGACCTGGTTGGACTTAAAATTGAGAATTTATCACAGCCACTAGAAATCATCAGAATTATTCACTCTTATGATCCTTGTATTGCTTGTGCTGTGCATGTAATGGATACAAAAGGCAATAAGTTAAGTGAATATAAAGTTGATCCGCTCTACGGTGGATGTAGCGTATAAAGGAGCTATGATGAAAACAGTTCATAATGAAGTATCTGATACCAACACCTGTTTAGAAAGAGAAATGGAGTTTACTTCAGCATATAGATGGCAACATTGGATAAGAGCACTTTCAATTGTAATTCTTACTGTTACAGGGTTTTATATTGCAGAACCGTTTGTGACCTCTATACCAAATCCAGAGCCAACTAATTTTATGCAGGCTCTTTTTAGAAGCTGGCATGAAATTTTTGGTTTTCTGCTTATTGCTGTGGTCTTATTTAAAAGTTATCTTTTTATCTTTGCAAAAAGATATAGAGATGAGATTGGTTCTATTAAGGATTTTTTAAATCCTAAAGTTTGGGCTAAACAGATAGGATATTATCTGTTGGTGTCCAAACATCCACATCTTAAAGGTACATATAATCCATTGCAATTTGTTGCATATTTAGGATTTTATGTATTGATGTTGATATTGATCATTACCGGTTTAATTCTTTATGTACATGTGTATCATAATGGGTTGGGTGGATTTTTATACGACCCAATGAGGTCAATTGAAGTAATGCTTGGTGGGTTGGCTTGGGTTAGAGAGTTGCATCATATTGCAATGTGGGGTGTTATTCTCTTTGTAACAGTTCATGTTTATATGGCTATATATAATGCTGTATTTGGTAAAGATGGCTCTATGGATGCTATTTTTTCAGGTATGAAATGGCATAAAAAACACTAAAATATAAAACCAAAGTAAATTTACTTTGGTTTTTATGGAAATACTCCGATATCAGTCACGAGGGAAAAGAAATTTTAATAGTTATCCAAAGCGTCTTTAAAAACCCCCTTTTTTTCCCTCTTGAGTGATATTGCTGTGATGTTAAACAAGGAATATAGTTTGAAAATTATAATATTGGGTATTGGTAACATTATATTTGGGGATGAGGGGATTGGTCCCCATTTGGCAAATCTTATCGATGAAAAGTATAAGTTTATCTCTGATGAGCATAGTGTAGATGTGGTTGATGGGGGTACTTTGGCACAAAGACTAATCTCTATTATTACTGAGTATGATAGAGTGGTACTTATTGATTGTGTAGATGTTGATGATGGAGAAATCGGTGATGTCTATAGCTTTGATTTTGATAAAGTACCAAATTATATTACTTGGCAAGGGAGTGCTCATGAGGTTGAGATGCTCCGAACTTTACAGATGATAGAGATGATGGGTGAGCTCCCCCCTGTTAAAATAGTTGGTGTTATTCCTTATGTTATAGGGGAAAATAGTACTTTTGAGATGACAGAAGAGCTAATAAAAGCTAGTGTAACAATGGAAAAAACAATTATAGATTATATTAAATCATTTGATATAGAGGTAGAAGTGAAAAAAGATTTAAAAATTACGGATGTTTCGGGAACTACATATACAAAAGGTGTTGAGTATGATATTGGAATTTAGTCTTGATTATCGCTCCTCTTCTCTAGTCTATGAAAAGATATTTTTACGGACACTAAAGAGTCTTTCTTTAAATGGAAAAATAGTAAAAAAGCATTTCCTTCTTAAATTCTATGTTGAAGCAGACGCACCTGAAAGCTTAGAGGAGTTTGCAACGCTTTTCTCAAATGAATTGCCTCATTCTATATTCTTGCATAAAAGTGAAGCAAGTATTGTTGATGAGATGCCTCAAGAGAGTTATGCTTTGCCAGAAAGAGAAAAACCATCTCTCTCTTTTTGTCCAAAGTGCCTTAAAGAGGTAATGGATAGTGAACATGAAAACTACTACAATATTTTTACAGAGTGTGAAGTGTGTGGATATGGTGTGGAGGGTATAAACAGAAGCTATAAAAATGAGTTTGAAAAAACAGCTAATACCATAAAAGAGGGGAAAGTTGTAGAACTGAATACTTTTTATGGAAAATATTTTGTAGGTTTACCGGATAAGATTTGTAATAGTATAAAGTTCGATATTATTGTTTATGATCTTGCTACAGTTGAAAAATATGCTAATGTTGAAAAGAATGAGATAGTTGCTTTGGGTGCTCTTGAAAAGCCCTTTGTTAAACTTAAAAAGAGAGTAAAATTTACGATGGATTTTGAAGAGATAGATGCTGATCTTATCCGTTTTAAACTTTCTGATGATTTCGTGTTCCATCTTCTGATGGAGGAGTTACATAAGATCGGTGTGGATGTTATCTTCATAACCAAAGAGGAGATCCAGAGCCAGGATAGTCTACTTTTGGTTAATCCTAAAGAGGAGTTAGAGCCTATTGAAGTGGTTGTGTCTGAAAATGATATTGCTATTGTTGATGGAGAGAAAGGATTACCGGCTTTTCCTGTGAGTGCCAAGAGTGTTAATCCTTATATTGGTTCCTTTTATTCAGTTATTAAAGAACACAAACTTAAAGATGAAAATATTGCTGGAATCAATCTAAGTAAAAAATATAGTAACAATATTTTAGTTCACGGTAAAAAATATGGAACGGTAGAATATCTCTCATTTAATTTTAATTTTGATTCAATGAAAGATATATTCGACCAGATTGCAGGTACAAATGAGACAGGAGAGAAGATAGTTCAAAACTATAAAAAAACTTACCCAGACCATTTTGATAAAATTTCTGAAATTGTTTTTGATGACAGGGAGTTCAATATTTATAAATTATGGGGTGTTATAGCTATTGTGCTTGATTTTGCTAAAACAGATAATCCATTGGATGCTGCTAAGATATTAGAAGAGAGTGCAATGTCATTTTTAGGAACTAAAGGCCCACGGATAGACTATAAGCTTCTCAATCTTAATAGCAAAGTACATTTAGATCCTCTAATGACTATAAGGACAGCAATGAGCTTTAAACTTGCAGGTGTTGACCAGTTAACATTGTGTTATGGAGTAATAGAGAGTTTCCTTGAATTTATTACTAACGAGCTTGATGAGATAAAGCAAAATATGGATATCACTGCAGTTACGGCTACGGGTTCACTTTTAGGCAATAAACACCTCTTTTCCAAAATGAGTAGAGAGATATCAGTCAATCATAATATATATTTTAATAATGAACTTCCTGTTGATGGCAGGAATATGTTTTATGGAGGAGTATCTTTGGATATATAAGGATGTGATAGTCTCTTTTTTTAAGAGATTATCAAAGTTTAGATTAATTATTTAGTATACAGCCAGAGCTAGGAAAAAGGAATTTTTTGTCCAAAACATGTGTGCAACTCCTGTGGGTTGCAGTATTCTAATCCTGATTTCTGCTTGTGTAGTAAATAATACGTCAATGCTAATCAAAACAATATCTATGAGTCATTTGGCGACTATCTCGGCAAGATTGTCCCATAACTTATAAAAAAGTAGATACGAGAACAGTAATGCTTACAGGTGAAACCTTTGCCAATCAGTCACTCTATGATAGAATACAAAGAATATTTGAACCATACAGTCGATTGATGAGCAAAAATTTTCTGATTGGCAAGGAGATGCGGTACATGGAGCTCTATACCTATAACATACACATTGAAGGTACAGTCCAAGGAGTGGGCTTTCGCCCATTCATTTATCAGCTTGCTACGCGATTGAATCTTTGTGGTACAGTTTCAAATGCTACTCAAGGAGTCGAAATAGTTATCAATGCGACTGCTGTTACACTACAGTCTATGATCCAGTCTATAAAAGATGAACTACCACCACTTGCGACAATAGATAGTCTTATTGTAACAAAAATAGATTCAAAAATATTTAAAGATTTTCAAATTATCTCTACAGAGGAAGAGGGAAAAAGAACCGTACGCATTCCTCCGGATGTAAGCATCTGCAACGAGTGTGAAACTGAACTTTTCGACCCAAGCAATCGTCGTTATGGTTACCCTTTTATCACCTGTACCCATTGTGGGGTGCGTTACTCTATTATTTATGATCTGCCTTATGACCGTAAAAACACCTCTATGAAATTTTTTCAGATGTGTAAAGCGTGTGAAGAGGAATATACAAATCCTCTAGACAGACGTTATCATGCGCAACCTATAGGGTGCCACGATTGTGGACCAACACTATCGTTGTTTGATAATGTAGGGGTAGCCCTTGTGGCTACCCAAGAGAATATGATAGAAAAAGCAGTTCAATTTTTACTAAAAGGAAAGATCCTAGCTGTAAAAGGAGTGGGTGGTTATCATTTGGTGTGTGATGCGACCAATGATGAAGCGGTACAGAAGATGAGGGAACGCAAGAAGCGACCTAGTAAACCGTATGCGGTGATGGTGGCTAATATAGAGTTGGCAAGAGAGTTGGCTGTGATGAGCGAACAAGAAGAGGAACTACTCACTTCTAAAGAAAGGCCTATTGTTCTGTTAGATTCCAAGGGTAACCACGAGGGTTACCCCTACAGTAAATTTGTAGCTCCTAATATGACTAGGATAGGGCTATTTTTGCCTTATACACCACTGCATCTACTGCTATTAAATAAACTCAACCGTCCGTTGGTTGCTACTTCTGCCAATGTCACAGATGAGCCTATCTGTATCAACAGAGAGTCATTGGAGAAACTGCAAGGTGTGTATGATTATGTTTTAGATCATAACAGAGAGATAGTCAATGGCTGTGATGATTCTGTAGTGATGGCAGTAAAAGATCAGCAGGTCATTCTCAGACGGTCCAGAGGGTATGCTCCTGCGAGTATCAAACTGCCATTTAAGTTAGAAAAGAATGTTCTAGCTCTTGGTGCAAACCAAAAAAGCACCATTGCCATAGGGTTTGAAGATCAGGTAATACTCTCTCCTCATATTGGTGATCTTGATAGTATCGGTTCTGTAGAGTACTATAAAAAGAACATAGCAACATTAGAACGCATATACAATTTTAAACCACAAGTCATAGCGCACGACAGTCATCCAAACTATGAATCAACGAAAGTCGCACAACAATTCAAAATTCAAAATTCAAAATTCATCATTAAAGATGTTCAGCATCACTACGCACACATCTTAGGAGTAATGGCAGAAAAGCAGCTGACAGGGAAAGTGTTAGGTGTGGCTTTTGATGGTACAGGGTATGGGGATGACGGTAACCTTTGGGGTGGTGAGTTCCTGGTATGTGATTATGAGGGATATGAGAGAGTAGCACATTTAAACTATTTCAAACTCCTTGGTGGAGCAAAAGCCATCAAAGAGCCTAAAAGGGTAGCACTGAGTTTACTCTTTGATCTCTATGGCGAAGATGCCTTAGCACTGCAAAATCCTACCATAAAAGCCTTTTCTCCCTCAGAGCTAAAGACATACTTCATAGCATGGCAAAAAGGCTTGAATGCACCACTAAGCTCTTCGGTGGGTAGACTTTTTGATGCTGTGGCTTCCCTCACGGGAGTATGTCAAGTGATGAGTTTTGAAGGTGAGAGTGGGATGATGCTTGAAGAGCTGTATGATGCCAGTGTAAAAGGGCATTACACTTTTGGCTATGAAGAGGGGAAGATAGACGTACTTCCTATAGTAAAAAAGATGCTCTTGGAAGCTGACACTGCTGTAGCCGTATCAAAGTTTTTTCATACTTTGGTGGAGATGATAGAAACTATACATCAGCAGTATGATCTGCCATTGGTTCTAAGTGGCGGGGTATTTCAAAACAGGGTGCTTTTGGGCTTGGTGCTAGAGAAGATACCGGATGCTATCATCTCTAATGCCATTCCACCTAATGATGGAGGGATTGCTTTGGGGCAGGTTGTAACTTTACCTTAAATGTGAAGCAGTTTGTTTTTTAATCATTGCACCCGTTAGGTTCAATCCCATCTTCGGCATATTTATATGAGAAGTCATATAGATCTTTCCACAACTTTGTTTGAATTTTGTCGATGTCCAGTTTTGGACATATTTTTCTAGCTTCCTGTGGAAATGTACCATCTTCGTATATCTTTTCCCACTCAAACTGTTTATGATTCCTTGCAAAACGTACACCTGAAAAACCACATTTTTTTTGTAACTTCTTTTTATATATTCTTTTACCTTTTTTAGCATCTGCCATAGAGTCGGTTGGTATACTCATTGATACGAGCACTGCAAGTACTGTCATTCCTATGATCTTTCTCATATTATATTCCTTATTTTCATACTGGAGTAAAACGTTAAGTCATACTTAACGTTATTATAGAGTATATTTCTTGTATCTATTTTAATATTTCATTTTTAAGTGCAGAAAAAAGAACTTTGTATGTATGTCTGTTAAAAATGTACTCTTTGGCATTAAATAGGGATTCAAACATTATTTTCCATAAAGTAGAAAAATTATTACTGTTTCGTACATCACAAAGCTGTATCTGCATTTGATGCTCAAGACTGCTTAGTGCTTTTGCATGATAGACGTAAGATCTCAGTATCTCATAATCAATTCCGACCTCTTTGAAATAAGTTACAAGTCTAATGATTGATGCCTCTTTCTCGGTAAAGTCATTATCACTTAATGGCATTAGTATTTCATCATCTAAAAGCTTTTCCAATAGATCTTTGTCTATATTGAATGTTTGTATAAACTCCTCTTTACTGTAGTGTTTAGCATCAACAGGAATAGCACTCAAAGTATTCATCAGGGGTTCGATCATGGAGGAAGAAGTAGATAAAGACTGGTTTTTATTTTGCAAAGCATATTTGATCTGCTCGTTGCTGGTACCTATATTCTCTTTCATATACTTAATATATTTGATCAATTCAAGATGTTCATCACTGTAACGATGTACATTTGATTTCAGTTTTTTTGCTTCAGGCAGCAAGCCTTCCCTTATATAGTAAAGAATAGTAGATTTTGGTACATTTGTCTTTGCTACCAGTTCAGATATTTTATATTCCATTTATGATCCTGTTAATGTTTGTCTAAGAATTATATCATATAATTCAAAACGTTAAGTTCTACTTTACGTTTTTCGGAAAGGAGTTAAAACATGCCTAAACAAATACCTTGGTGGCTTGGTGGTCTTTTGATGTCATTACTGTTTTATTATACTTTTTCAGTTTGGGGTGCCAATCGTCCAATTGGAGCTTCTACCGGAATGGCCTATTTTTCTAATCTGATTTTTGATTTAGATACAGAACACTATGAGTATGCATCAAAAATAGAGATTGCCGGTGCCTGGGAAGGGGTAATGTTAATTGGTGCATTTTTCGGTGGACTTTTTATGTCTATATTTGTTACAAAAACATTTCATATCAGTTATATACCAACACTTTGGAAAGAACGTAAAAACAGATCTGTATTATCACGTATGATTTGGAGTTTTATTGCAGGATTCCTTCTTGTTTTTGGTGCACGATTAGCTGGAGGTTGCAATGCCGGTCATATATTGTCCGGAGGCAGTCAGCTTGCCGTAAGTGGTATGATCTTTGCTGTTGTAGCTTTAGGTACAGGTATGATTACCGGCAGATTTTTTTACAAAAGAAAGGTAATAAAAGATGATTGATCGTATTGAACATATGTTTTCTGTAGTTGCAAATGGAGCACATGGGTCTGTTTGGACAGTACTTTTTATCGGTTTTGTATTTGGTGCAATTATTTTGTACTCTCGACTTGACAAGTTTGAAAAAATGGCTGGTTTTATGATATTTGAAGATACATTAGTGCCAAGAATGGCCATGACTACTGTTGCTTTGTCAAGTATTGGTTTTTATTTTATGGTTCAATCCGGGTATGCCACTTTTGATATAAAACCGACATTACTGGGAGGTCTGGTTATTGGCGGTATCCTATTTGGTATGGGATTGGTAATACTTGGAAAGTGTCCATCTGCATTTTTCGTCTCTGTTTCAGAAGGAAGAGTCGATGCACTTGTTGGAGTGATCGGTGGAATGTTCGGTGGACTTGTTTTTACTATTGCATACCCTTGGATAGAAAAAATAATGGGACCGGATTTGGGTAAGATCAGAGTTCCGGATTTTTTTGCAGAACATGGTTTGTTGACAGTGGTGATCTTCAGCACAGTTCTTTTAATTGTGGCATTTTTAATTCCAACAATAGACTATAAAGACCCTGCTGATTTTAAAGAAAAATAAATTTGATAAAGGAAAGATAAAATGGCACATATAAAACTACCGAAATTTGAAGAGATGACTCCTGCGATACAGAAGAAGGCAAGACCTATTTTGGAAAAAACAGGAAAACTGGGTGAGATATTCAAACTCTTGGCAATAGATGAAAAAATATATTTTGCAACAGATGTGATGATCCAGAAATATCTTCTTGATGAGACAGAACTCTCTTATGAGATTAAAGAAGCCATAGCACTTCTCATTTCAAAAGAGAATGGCTGTAAGATGTGTGTAGACGTACACAAGGGTATCGCTAAAATGTTAGGTCTTTCTGAAGAGAAGATAGAAGAGATATTGCAAGGCGTGGAGGCCATGCATGTCAATGACGCCCAGAAAGCACTACTGAACTTCTGTATAAAAGCGTCAAAAAAAGACAATTATAAAATACTCAAAGAGGAGATTGATGCCTTAAAAGAGATGGGATATAGTGATGTCCAGATTGTTGAAGCTGTGGCTATTACCGGATATTTTAATTATATCAATACACTTTCCAATGTTTTTGCTCTGGGAGAGGAGTAGTATGATGAAGTATTTACTGATACTCTTTTTTTTGATAATAACAGGCTTACAGGCAAGGGAGTATAAAGCAGTTTTTGACTGTAGCTCAAATAAAGCCGATTATATCAAGAGTCGGATGTGGTTGGTGGGAAAAACCTTGGATATGATCGAAAAAAAAGGAGATAAAGCAACATTTGTAATTACGCTGCATGGCGGTTGCGTTCCCATGGTTTCAGTGCATACAAAGATATTGTAGATGATGAGGATATTCCGACCATTAAAAAAGCACAGGAGAGTATTCGCCGTTTGGCTAAAGAGAAGAAAGTGAAGATTATTGCCTGTGCCATGTCGTGGGAAGCAAACGCCATTGAGCCTAAAGAGGTTCTGCCTTTTGTTACGATCTCGGAAAATAGTTTCATTGATACTATTGGTTATCAGAATAATGGTTACGCTCTAATGACATTTAAGTGATACTGTAAATTCGAGAATAAGGATGTTTATAACAATGTTAAAGAGAGGTTGAGCAACTCTTCTGCTAAATAATCCTTCTCTATTTTAATCTCCTATATGTTCCCGGCCAGCCGTTTACCTGCTCAAATCCCCCTTGTACCTTTGGGCAGTGATTCGTGGGTGCCGATGAGCAGGTAGCCTCCGGGTCTTACTTTTTTTTCTATCTTCTCAAGCAGCTTTCGCTGCAATGCATCGTCAAAATAGGTAAAGACGAGGTTGCGGCAGAGTATCATGTCAAACAGCTTTTCGGGCATCTCATGGCGGATATCCTGCCGCAGAAATGTCACCGCTTTTTTGTAGTTTTCCTCAAGACAGTAGCTGCCGTTCTCTATGCGAAAGGCAGCCTCGATCCATGATGCCGGCAATGCCTTGAGGCTGCTGTAGAGATAGCATGCTTTTTCAGCCCGTGAGAGCATCGCGGGATCACTGTCCGTTGCGACGATCTCAAGCTCCATGCCCCTAAACCGCCTTGCCAAATCCATCTGCCAGATAAGAGACAAGGTATAGGACTCTTCACCCGATGCGCATCCTGCACTCCATATGGTGACGTGTTCCTCTCCTCTTGCCCACGCTCTTTCCGCCAGCTCAGGAAGCACGGCTTCGCCCAGATGCGCAAAAACGCCCATGTCCCGATAGAAGTGCGAAATCGTAATGCGGCACATGCCATCAAGCCGCTCCCATTCGCTCCGATGGTTTTTAAGATACTCCCCGTATGCTTCGATCCCTGAAAGCCCAAGCTCTTTGATCCGTCTGTCGATCCGTTTGCAGACCTGCTTCCTGACTTTTCGAAATCCCCGCCATTGAAACTGCAGTGTCGGCATGATCTGCTGTAAAAATCTGACACAATGCGTATCTTTCATCTCTGCCGTCCTTCACTGCATCTTCGAGCTACAGGTTGTAGTCATATTTTAACATAGTTTCGGGTTTGCATTAAGATGTAAAAGTGGATAGAATAGTTATATGAATGAATTTGCTTATTTTGACCACGACGCAGATATCGGTATTATTGGTAAAGGCCCGACACTGGAGCGTGCCTTTGAATCGGCTGCAGAGGCGATGTTTGCCATTATGGCAGAAGAGCTGCCTGAGCAGTTGGAGGTTGAGATAAGCTTTGTGTTTGAAGAGGAGGATGTGGAGTTCGCCCTGGTGCGTTGGCTCAACTTCCTGCTTGCCCATGCCCAGAGCCGCTCTATTGTTCTGGGACGGTTCGAACTCCGGCGCGAAGGAGCACTCTGGCATACGAAAGCGTGGGGAGTTCCATGGAGCAAGGAGATCATGCGTGGCGTCGAGGTCAAAGGTGCGACATTGACGATGCTCTCAGTTAAAGAGAGTGCAGGACTTTGGGAGGCACGCTGTATTGTAGATGTTTAGATCTCTTCCTCAATAGGGGCAAGCTTCAGTGCCACAGCGGCGAGCGTAGCCAAAGGGGCTTTTGCTCCTTTAGTGTGCAAAGAAAAGAAGGATAGATGATGAATATTCAACAACTTGAACAGATCAATGCTTATAGCTGGCGGCTGCCCCGTCTTTTTGATGAGAAGCGCTCGGAGGTGCTGCTCTACGGGTCCGAGGTGTTGTTGGAGACGATGGACGACAAGGTACTCGAACAGATCCGTAATGTTGCGATGCTTCCGGGGCTGGTCGGTCCGGCGATGACCATGCCCGACGCACACTGGGGCTACGGCTTTCCCATTGGCGGTGTCGCGGCCTTCGATGCGGAACAAGGGGGCATCATCTCTGCGGGAGGTGTGGGATTTGATATCTCCTGCGGTATCCGCTGCCTCCGCACGAACCTGAGAGTACATGAGATAGAGGATGACCTTGAAAATCTTGCCGATCTTCTTTATGCCCGGATACCCGCAGGCCTCGGTACTACAGGAGATCTGCGTTTAACGGTGCCCGAACTTGACGAAGTGCTTCGCAAAGGGGCGAAGTGGGCCTTGAAGCAGGGGTACGGACTACCGGAGGATCTGGCGTTTATAGAAGAGGGCGGATGTATGGAGAATGCCGAACCAGACTTTGTCTCCGATCTGGCGAAGAAGCGACAGCTTGGCGAAATGGGGACGCTGGGTTCGGGTAACCATTATCTTGAAGTGCAGGTGGTAGAGAAGATCTACGACGAAGAGGCTGCCCGTGCCTTTGGTATCAGCGAAGGACAGATACTTATCTCCATTCACTGCGGTTCACGCGGACTGGGGCACCAGATCGGCAGCGACTATATGGTCATCCTCGCCAAAGAGGCGAGACGCCTGGGCATCACGATCCCCGACCGTGAACTCGCCTGTGTACCGATCCTCTCAGATGCCGGACAGCGCTACATCGGTGCAATGAACGCAGGGATCAACTGCGCCCTGGCCAACCGTCAGATACTGACGCACCTGACACGGGAGGTATTTGGCATACTCTTTACAGGCAGCAGTGTCGATACCCTTTATGATGTCTCCCACAACACTTGTAAAAAGGAGCGCCATATTGTAGATGGCAAAGCGCGTGATTTATGGGTGCACCGTAAAGGAGCAACCCGGGCGTTCGGTCCGGGACATCGACAGCTTCCTCCCGAGTACCGAAGCGTTGGTCAGCCGGTCATCATCGGTGGCAGTATGGGAACGGGCTCGTATATCCTCGCGGGCAGTGACACCTCCGAAGCACGCTCCTTCGCTTCCGCCAGCCACGGTGCAGGACGCGCAATGAGCCGCCACCAGGCGAAAAAGCGCTGGAGTGGGAGGGAGGTACTTGATCGCCTCAAAGGTGAAGGTATCCTTATTCGCTCCGACTCCATGCGCGGTATTTCCGAAGAGGCCCCGGAGGCATACAAGGATGTCGACGAGGTCGCCAAGGTGACAGAAGAAGCAGGATTGGCCCGCCGTGTCGCATTTTTGAGCCCGAAAGTCTGCATCAAAGGGTAGAGATAATACGTCATGGGGGGATCTTTACAGAATAATGATCATCTATTGTCTTTAAGTACATCCTCCAAAAACGCCACCATGTTCCGGTAGTGATCCCCATGCCAGTAGATGCGGTCACAGGAGGGGCAGTGCTCAAAATAATTGAAGTTTTTTTTGACCTTTTGGGGCAGGCGATGGATGATCTTCTCTTTTTCGATGGCCTCCAAAGGGATGTTGCAGATGATGCAGCGCGGAAAAGAAGCAGCGTGTCCTGTGAGCTCAAAGCGGTCGATCAGTGTTTTAAGTTGTGTATGGGTGTCGGTTGGTTCCAGCAAAAAGACCGGTGCATTTTTGCGCTCTGAGAGTCTGCGGTCGCGGGTGAGGATGGTGCGATGCTCTGTGTTGGCAAGCTTGATGAGCTCGTTGTCCCCGATGTGTGAGAAGAAGAGGGTGTCATATCCCATCAGGCGCAGGTACTTCGCCAGTTTTCCAAGGTGACAGTCGGCGATGAATTTTGGAGAGAATAGACTCTTTGTTTGTTTTGATGGACTCATTTGAATACATTATATCATATTGGATTGTGAACTTTGGGATGAGACAGCAACCGGCAACTCATTTACTCACTGACCTTACGCAGTAAGAAATAACCTGTTGTTAAATCACACGGAGTGTGCTTTGTCGTTATGAACGACCTTGTAAGCGAAGCGATTCGAGAATAACGATGTTTTTTTGCTTCTGCCTACATGGCTACGTTTCACTCCGACCATTTCGGTTTCAAAGCTATAAATGACAAGCAGTTGTCATTTCCTTAACGCTTTTCATCTAAAAAAATGAAGAGAGAAACAACGCCTCGACTCAAATAGAGATGGAAATTGTAGAAAATGGAATTAAGTGCATAAGGGTAAAGTTACTCAACTTTCGCACATACGTCATCCCCGCGCTTGCACCCCAAGGGCACTTTCTCCCTGCAATCAGGGAAAACCCCAGAGTAGTTAAGTTGAGTTCAATTATAGGGGTCAATTATTTCAAATGTTATGCCTTCTGATGATGGCGGTATTGCTCTGGGGCAGACAGTAACTAAAAAGTTTATTTGATTTTATAGCTACTTAACTCTTTTTCTTTCGTATCTATGATGTGAACTGCACAAGCCAAACAGGGATCAAAAGAGTGGATCACTTTTAAAACCTCAAGAGGTTTTTTAGTATCTTCTATTTTGATACCGACCAATGCTTCTTCATAAGGACCTTTTTGATTATCTGAATTTTTTGGTGTTGCATTCCATGTTGTGGGAGCGATAACAGAGTAGTTAACTATTTTTTTGTCTTTTATATTTATAAAATGAGTCAAAATCCCTCTTGGTACTTCAAAAAATGATCTTCCTTTAGACTCTTTTGCCAACGTGTCAAAGTCATATTTTGTCCAGGTTCGGGTGTCATAGTATTTGATATTTTGAAGTAGATTACTGGTTAGTTTAAAAATAAACTCTGCAATATACTGAGTTTCTATGGCTCTGGCCGCATTTCTGCCAACGGTAGTAGACAGATCAATAAGTTCTAGATCCACCTCTTTTAAAAAGGTATCAACAAAAGGCTTTAAAGTTCTGTTCTGTTTTGAGTAGCTCACCAATACACGTGCAAGAGGACCACACTCCATAGGCTTATCATCGTATCTGGGAGCTTTTATCCAGCTGTATTTGTCAGAATTTTTTTCAGTTTTTAGTGTAGCATCCTTATTGAGGTCAGTATAAAAAGGTTCCTCTTGATTGTCATCACGGTACCAGGCCCTGTCAACTTTTTCACTGATTTTATCATGATGAAATGCATCTATATTTGTAAAATCATGATTGTAGATCACGCCACTTTCAAAAAGTTTACTATCATCAAACTCATATCCGCCTACACTTATAAAGTTGCCGTTTGCCCGTCCTGATCCTGCTTTTATCTCATGACGATAAGCAGTAGCCAAAAGCTTCATATCCGGTATGTAAGCCCTGTCTATAAACTCCTTGGACTCTTTGATGATAAAAATATACTCATTCAATCTAGCCGGGTTCAGCATATCTGCTACGCTTGATATCCCACCTACTACTATGCTTTGTGGGTGTGGAGTCTTTCCACCAAAGATAGCTATGGCTTTACTTATGTTGGTTTGAAACTTTAGAGCATCCAGGTAGTGTGAAAATATAATAAGGTTTTGTTCCGGAGTGAGTTTATACTCTTTATGCCCCCAGTATCCATTTGAAAAAGGTCCCAGTTTACCCGAGTCTACAAAAGTTTTTAGTTTCTGTTTTACATTTTCATAATGTGATTTGGAGTTTCTGAATGGATTGTCTGAGTATGTATATGCAGTTTTACTTGTAAGTGCTGTATCTGCCTGTAGGGCTTTTGTAACATCTACAAAGTCCAAAGAATGAAGATGATAAAAGTGTACTACATGGTCTTGAATAAACAGAGCCATAGTCATTAAGTCTCTTATGATCTGAGCATTTTTAGGGATTTGTAAATGATACGCATCTTCAACACAACTCACAGCTGCACGAAAGTGAGAGTTTGTACATACACCGCAGATCCTACCGGCAAGAAGCCCTGCATCTCTAGGGTCTCGGTTTTTAAGGATGATCTCTATCCCGCGAAAAAGTTGTCCGCTTACATAAGCTTCTTGTATGATATTTTCATCATCTACCTCTACTTCCACTCTTAAATGACCCTCTATTCGGGTAACGGGATCAATGACAACTTTTTTCATTTTCTGCCTTTTCATTTTCTATTTTTCTTTCATTTGCATACTTGTCAAAAAAGTTTTTCTCAGTACATGCCATACAGCCATGGCCTGCTTGCACCGGCCAACTTGTTGAGTCATTAAACTTCATAGTAGGGCAGTTTGCAAAGGCATAGGGTCCTTTACATCCCATCTCAAAAAGGCAGTATCCTTTTTTAGCTCCCTCATCTCCCCACTCTTGAACAAACTCTCCAAGTTCATAATGACCCCGTCTTTCACAGTTATCGTGGATGCGACCCTCATAGGCCCAAAGTGGTCTATTGTGTTTGTCCAGTGCCGGAAGTTCTTCAAACATAAGGTAATAAAGAAGTGTTCCTACTATGTTTATAGGATTTGTCGGACATCCTGGAATGTTTATGACATCATCTCTTTCCAGTGCTTCACTTACGCCTACTGCCCCGGTAGGATTTGGTGCAGCAGCTACTACACCACCATTACATGCACAACTCCCAACTCCCATAATTAATGCTGCATCTTTTGCACATCTTTTTAGTAGTTCAACACCTGTTTCAGCATGTGTACCTATACGTAAAAATTTACCATCCAAGCCAAGAGGAACAGCTCCCTCAACTATGAGTATATATTTGTCTTTTTGATTGTTGATGATATTTTCTAAAATAGTCTCACTCTCATTGGAGCTCGCACTCATTAAAAGCTCATGATAATCCAGTGAGATATAATCAAATATCAAATCTTCTATAGATGGGTTTGTGGATTTTATGAAGGCTTCACTGTTACCCGAACAGTCGCTCAGTTCCAGCCAAATGATAGGGATCCTGTTTAATGACATAAGAGCAGTACCGACACTACCCTCAAAACTCGGATGAAGTTGCATAGATGCCGTGATCATAGATATCCAGCTATTCAATTCTTTTGTTGCTATATCCATAGATTTCAGTGCATTATCAAAGTTGTCTTTTGTGAGTTGATTATATGGATGTAGCTTGTTAAATTTATCTATTCTTCTTTCTATTTTTTTTAGCTCTTTTTCTATTTGTATCTCTTCAGAAGTTTTTCTAGGTATATTGGGGGATATTAAACTTTTGGATTCCTCTATAATCTTCTCAACCATTTGTTTACATCTACCGCACACTCTGCCGGCATTACTAAAATCTTTCAGTTCAAAAAAATCTCGTATATCATTTTGCGTGATGATTTCAACCAGATCTTTGTGATAAAGATGCTCACAGCCGCATATCAGCCTACCTTTTTCACTAAGGAGTCTGTTTTCATAGAGACTGTTTACATCTACATCTTCATTCTGCTCTATCATATTTTGAATATACCCTACATCAATATTGGAGTTGATGCCAATAGATCTTATGAGTTTATTATCTTTTATGTAGTATTCATCTACTCTTTTCTCTCTATCTGAGCTAATGATTATCTTTTCGAAATCGCAAGTAAAGGTTGGTGATCTCACATCTATCAAGTCAAAGCAATCAACCTTCAACATATCAATAGAGACCTCTTGTTCAAACTCTTTTTCTTCTAAATTTAAAATTTTGGATATGGCACTGTTTGCTTGAAGTGTACACTCTTTTACATGTCCGGCAATAAAATTCGTCTCTTTTATCTGGGCACACTCTCCAACTGCATATATATGTTTATCTGAGGTTTGCATAAAGGTGTCTGTAAGTATCCCTTTATCATACTCAAGGCTATCTTTTGCAAACTCTATATTTGGTAAGATACCTATGCCAAATATTATAAAAGGGTTTTTAAAGGTAAGCTTTTTACTACGTAATTCAATGATCTTATTATTTTCTATTTTTGTTTCAACGATTTCATCTTCATAAGATATTTTTATTTTGCCGCTTTTGAGGTATGACTCTTCTATGATCTTTAATGATTGTGCAGAGAGTGTTTTGTCATAGAGGTATTTATGTCTTACCAAAAGGGTAATGCTATGTATACTTTCTATATGATTCAAGGTCTCTAGCAGTTCTAAAGAAATAGGACCTGCACCTACAATAACCACCTCTTTGTCTATACTATTTTTTGCTATTTTAAATGCTTCATCAGCACTTCTGAAAACGGATACATTATTTATATTTTGAATCTCAAATGGTACTTTTGCAAGGGAACCGGTAGCTATGATAAGTGTATCGTATGAAAACATACTGTTTATAGAGAAGATTTTTTTATTTTTTTTATCAATTTTGATAATTTTTTGTTCCAACTCTACTTTGATGGTAGGATCAAGAGTTAAGCTTATATTTTTTAATGTTTGGGATTTATCGATAAGAGAACAAAGGTGTATCCTGTTATATGGAAGGTATTTCTCATCACTGACTATAAGAACTTCATTATATGATGAAAGTTTTTTTATACTGTTTGCTAAATATGCAGATGCAATACCACCACCAATAATTACAATTCTCATCATAGTATCTTACATTGAAATATATGAAAAATCATGAAATTTTCATTCAATATATAGTTGCTCATCTCTTTATTCCCTTTAACTCAAAAAAGTGATAAATCTTTTTGTCTAATATCATTATATCGGAAATCATAGTGATGTGTATCATTAATCTATTATCTGTAATTCGGGTTAAACTCTTTTGTTCTTTAAGTTTTTGAATAAGAGGTTAATGTCTAAACATATTTATTCAGAGCATTCTATTTTTTAAAATCTCTCTTTGTTCTTCAAAAGTATAATTAAACCGCCACTCCGCTTCTTTCAAATAAAACACAAACTGCTCATCACTCACGCCTTTGTATTGCAAAATAAATGCCTCAAAAAACGCCCAAAACTTCGTGATGGTATTTTCAACTTTCTTAAGCTTTGCAACTTTGTCGAAGCGTAGGTATTTTAAGAGGAGTTTTTTCTCCTGTACGTCGTCTGGATTGTAGTTGTATTGTTGGATGGCGGGCATCATGAGGTTGTAGACCTTGTTTTCATAAGAGAGGGTAAGGAAGTGTTGGAGTTTATGGATGTGCTCTTCGGCTTTTAGGCTCTTGGGAAGGTAGAGATATTCATCATACTCTGTTACCTGCCCACTGTACATTCGGTACTGTTCATCAGCATGTAAGGCGATGGTTCTTCTGAAGTTCTCATAGTGTCTTTGTACAGTCGCAAAGTGCATACCCGTCTCTTTGGAGGCTTCTCTTGCATTCCGGCCTTTTATGAAAAGGTCAAGAAGCTTTTTTTCTCTGGCTACTTTTTTAGGGCTAAACTTACGCTTACATTTACTGCATTTGCGTTGTTTGTCTTTTAGAAGGTAAGTGTACAGATGGTCACAATAGATACATTTCATATGTCAATAATAACAGTTTATTCTTTTTTAGTCCTTAAAATAGAGTAGAAATAGGTTTTTTAATATAGACTTAATAATAAAATACTAATATACTGAACAATCATTCAGTTGTGGGCATCTCTAATATGCCCTTTAGGAGCATATTATGGAATTATCACTGCTTGTCATCTTTTGGTACGGTATACTGCATGCCTTTGGTCCTGACCATCTTACCGCTATAGCTGACTTTTCCATAGGAAAGAACAAAAAGAAAACACTATTCATCACCTCACTTTTTGCCATAGGGCATGGACTGAGCCTTTTTGTATTTGCAAAAGTGCTGCAGAGTGTGGCTATCTCAGAAAAGATTTTAGCATATGGAGATGTTATCTCTGCTACGGTGATCATCGCCATGGGGCTTTACTTACTTTTTATGGTGGCTACAGATCGCATACAGTTGCATAGGCACATGCATGAAAACAAAGAGCACATCCATATCTGGTTCGGCAGATCACACGAACACAACAATGTTGACAACACCTCTTCTTTTACGCTGGGACTTCTTATGGGGATAGGCGGCGTAAGAGGGATGCTTATTACACTGGGAGCTGTGCAAGGCGGGGCAGTAGATTTTACGATGGTAGGAGCATTTACTTTAGGGGTGATGCTCATCTTTGTAGTGTTTGGGATGCTTATACTCTATCTCAATCAAAACTTTTTAAGCAACCTTAAAAACGTAAGAAGAGCTTTTGCTACTGCCGGTGTTATCTCACTGGTAGTAGGAACAAATATATTAATAGGATAAAATACATTAAACTTTTAGGAGAAACAATATGTGTACAGACTGCGGATGTAGTATAACAGATAGTGCTATGGCACACACCCATGAGCATAGCCATGCAGAGGGGCATGATCACAGCCACTCTCATAACCACCAAAAGGCACATGAACATTTGCATCATAATCCTCAGCTCAATGATGCAAAAACGATTTCAGTCATTCAGAAGATCTTAGATAAAAATGACCATGAGGCCGAACATAACCGAAAGCATTTTGATAGCAAAGGGATCTTGGGGATTAACCTTATGAGTTCTCCCGGCAGTGGGAAGACGACACTTTTGGAGTATCTGGCTGATGTAGCGGAGTTTAAATTTGGTGTGGTAGAGGGTGACCTTGAAACCAATAGAGATGCAGACAGACTTAAAGCTAAAGGTATCCCTGCGATGCAGATACAGACAGGTTCAGCGTGTCACCTTGATGCATTTATGGTACATAAGGGCTTGCACGATATGCCATTGGATGAGTTAGATGTATGTTTTGTGGAAAATGTAGGTAATCTTGTATGTCCTGCTTCTTATGATGTGGGGACGCATTTGAACATTGTATTGGTTTCCATACCGGAAGGTGAAGACAAGATAGCGAAGTATCCTGTGATGTTCCGTCAGGCTGACCTCATACTCATTACTAAAACTGACCTGCTTCCACATTTCAAGTATGATATTGAAGCAGAGAAAGCAGAAGCAAGACGTATCAAGCCAAATGTGGATATACTGGAAGTAAATATCAACGATATAGATTCAGTCAAAGCAGTAGCTGACTGGATAGAGTTTAAACGTAAAATGAGAGGTTGATATGTGTCTGTCGATTCCAAGTAAAGTAGTAAAAATTTCTGATGATAAAACCATGTGTACCGTTGATACCATGGGTGTGCAGCGTGATGCCAGCCTTATGATGATGGATGATGAAGATGTAAAAATAGGTGACTATGTACTCCTTCACATCGGTTTTGTAATGAACAAGATAGATGAAGAGGAGGCTCTTGCTTCCATAGATACCTATAAAGAGATACTTGAACTGATGGATGAAGAGGAACGAAAAAGGGCTATATTAGAGGACGATGAATGCCCAAATCGAGGGAGTAGTGAGCAGGTAGCAAGTAGCAGTGAGCAGTGAAATGGCGGAACTTGAATTAAAAAACCTTTACGATGACTTTAGAGACGGAGAGACCATCAAAGCCTATGCCAGGATCATCGCTGAGGATGCTGCAAAGTTAGAGAAACCTATAAACATCATGGAGGTATGCGGCGGGCATACCCATACCATCATGAAGTTTGGTCTGCCTCAACTCATGCCTGAAAATATCAACTTCATTCACGGTCCAGGCTGTCCTGTATGTATCATGCCCAAAGAGCGTATAGACCATGCGTATGTGTTGGCTATGCAACCGGATGTGATCTTGGTGACTTTGGGTGATATGATAAAGGTACCGGGAAGCAATGGAAGCTTACAGGATGCCAGAAGCAAGGGTGCAGATGTTCGTTTTGTCTACTCTCCTATGGAGTGTATCAAGATCGCCGAGGAGAACCCTGACAAAAAGGTCATCTTCTTTGCCATAGGTTTTGAAACAACTACACCTATGACAGCCGTACTGCTTGATCAAGTCATCAAAAAAGAGATACCAAATATCCTCTTTCATATTAACCATGTGACTGTACCGGAAGTCATGAAGGAACTCATCGATAGTCGTGATATACATGTAGACAGTTATAACAATAAGATAGATGCTTTTCTTGGGCCAAGCCATGTAAGTGTCATAAGCGGCTCGAAAATTTATGAAGAGTTTCCTCGTGACTATAACCGTCCTGTGGTTGTCTCCGGGTTTGAGCCTGTGGATGTGATGCAGGGCATTAGCATGATCGTTAAACAGTTTGTAGAAAACCGCTGTGAACTGGAGATACAGTATAAGCGTGTCGTGACCTATGAGGGTAACCTCAATTCTCAAAGATTGATGAAGACCTATTTTGATAAAGTGAGTCTCTTTAGATGGAGAGGGCTTGGTAATGTGCCAGACAGCGGACTCAAACTCAAAGATGAATTTGCACAGTATGATGCAGAAGTAGTCTTTAAAGATGTCCTGCCTATTGCCGAGATAGAAGATCATAAACTCTGCATCTGCGGGGATATTCTTAGAGGCATGGCAAAACCGCCTGAGTGTACTATCTTTGGTACGGCTTGTAAGCCTACGACGCCTATCGGGTCTTGTATGGTGAGTAGTGAAGGTGCTTGTGCAGCGTATTATAAGTATGGAAATTTAATAAAATAATATTAACAAGGAGTAATAATGAGACTTTTTATTTTTACTGGTTTATTTTGTTTTTTATTATTGGAAAATTTAACTGCATGTAGTGGAGAATGTGTTGCCTGTCATCCTAAACTCATCAAAAAAAATGGTAAGATGGATAAAGATCATGAAATATTGGATCGTTGTAAAAAGTGTCATATAGATGGTACTAAAATGGAAATCATTGACAAGAATGTATCAGAGATCAATGCTTCTAATATTAGAATAGTTAAAATTGAAGGCAATTTGACAGCGAGCACAAGTCATACTGAATGTGGAGATGATTGCTGGAAATGTCATGATATTAATAAAGTAAGCTTGATCAATATTGCAGAGCATAAAGTACTTAAAAAATGTATAGAATGTCATATAACTATAGATAAAAACTTTTTAAAGAAGGGATCCCCTTCTTTAGATAGTACATTAAGTAATATATTAAGAGGAAATTAATGACAAAAAATATAACCATTGCTCACGGAAACGGTGGAGAAGAGAATAATGAGTTAATCAAAAACATCTTCTACAAACACTTTGAAAATGAGATCTTGGCTAAGAGTGAAGATGCTGCTGTCATAGAAGATGGGAAGCTTGCTTTTACGACAGACAGTTTTACGGTAAGTCCTCTTTTTTTCCCAGGTGGTGACATAGGAAAATTGGCAGTATGCGGTACCTGTAACGACCTGGCCATGATGGGCGCAAAACCTAAGTATATGACCTGTTCTGTCATCATCGAAGAGGGTTTCTCTACACGAGAACTTGAGAAGATAGTACGAAGTATGAAAAAAGAGCTTGAGATAAACGGTGCTATTGTCGTGAGTGGTGACACTAAGGTCGTTCCCAAAGGAAGTGTAGATAAACTTTTCATCAATACCACGGGTATCGGTGAGATAGAACACCAAGGCATCTCGGCTAGTAGCCTAGAAGAGGGGATGAGTATCTTGGTAAGCCGTGATGTTGGAGCACATGGTGCGACGATCTTTGCTGCCAGAGAGGGTATCTCGTTAGAGAGTTCACTTCAGACAGACTGTGCTTCTCTTTACCCTCAAGTCAAAGCATTGATGGATGCAGATATCAATATCATTGCCTTGCGTGATGCAACACGTGGTGGTGTGGCTGCTGTGCTGAATGAATGGGCGAAAAGTTCTGATGTCTGCATCGAAGTGGAAGAGGAGAAAGTACCTGTACAGGAAGAGGTCAAAGGCATCTGTGAGATGCTTGGTTTTGAAGCAGTTGATCTTGCCAACGAGGGTACATTTGTTTTGGCTGTAGCCAAAGAGGATGAAGCTAAGGCTTTGGAAGTGTTGCAGCAAACACATGCAAGTTCGGCACTCATTGGAACAGTAACCGAACAACATAAAGGCAAAGTGATACTCAACTCTTCCTGGGGAACGAAACGATTTTTAGACTTGCCTACGGGTGAGTTGTTGCCTCGTATCTGTTAAGAGGCTTAGATGAAAATCCTTCTGCTTTGCACCGCCTTCAACTCTCAGACCCAAGCAGTCTACACTGCCCTGGAAGACAGAGGTGATGAAGTAGCAGTAGCGTTTGCCATAAGTGAAGAGCAAATGCTTCATGAGATAGAAGCTTTTGAACCTAAGCTTATCTTATGTCCGTTTTTGAAGCGGTATTTGCCTGAAAGTATCTACGAAAATTATCCTACCTACATTTTCCATCCCGGACCCATAGGTGACAGAGGGCCCAACGCTTTGGAGTATGCCCTTCAAAGCCATACTAAAGAGTGGGGTGTGGTCATCCTTAAAGCGAATGAACTTTATGATGGTGGGGATATCTATGCTGAGCAGAAGTTTAAAGTACGAGATACCTACAAGGCATCACTTTATCGTCAAGAGATAGTACGAGCTTCATTGCAAGCCTTGGAGCAGTTTTTTGTCAATCTAAGAAAGCATGAGGTAACACCACAACTTTTAAATCCTGTCCACGAGCAATTTACACAAGCCAGGAGAGCGATTGACTGGTCAAAAGATGACACTGAGACGGTGATGAACAAGATATATCTCTCAGACAGTTTCCCTGGAGTGCTTGATGAGATATTGGGTGTGCCTTGTTATCTTTTTGGGGTGCATAAAGAAGATAAATTCAGAGGGTTGCCCAAAGAGATACTTGCCAAACGAGATGGGGCTATCTGTCTGGGAACCATAGATGGTGCAGTATGGATAACCCATCTCAAAGAGGTAGGGAAGTTTAAACTCCCCGCAACTTATGTGCTCAAAGAGAAACTGCAAGGCATCAAAGAGGAGCGTTTACCTCTGATATTTGATAAGAGTTACGATACCTTTTATGAAGTCAGTGTAGAGAAACGGGACAATGTAGCGTACCTCTGTTTTAATTTTCATAATGGAGCCATGAGTGCAGCTCAGTGCATCAGGCTCAAATATGCAGTAGATTATCTGAAAAATGAGTGTGATGTGTTGGTACTGGTTGGAGGAATGGATTTCTTCTCTAACGGTATCCACCTGAACATTCTTGAAGACAGTGCAAAGCAGGGTGAAGATGGTTGGGCAAATATCAATGCAATGAATGACCTGGTACGCTCCATACTTTATGCAGATGAAGTTGTGACTGTTGCTTCTTTTGCGAGAAATGCAGGAGCAGGTGGGGTTTTCATGGGACTTGCCTGTGACTATGTGGTAGGCAAAGAGGGAGTGGTACTGAACCCTCACTATAAAACACTGGGGTTAAGCGGCAGTGAATACCATACCTACACGCTGCCTAAACGTGTAGGAGAAGAGATGGCCGAGAGCTTACTGAATGAGTGTTTGCCGTTATCTGTAGAGAAGGCAAAAGCCTTGGGAATGATAGATGAAGTCTATGCGCATGAGCATTATTATGAAGCGCTGCACAGCTTTGCCAAAAATGCTTATGATGATGACTTTATCTGGGAAAAGCAGGAGTATCTTGAAGAGCATAGAGAGCAGATAGAGGCTCTAAAGGAAAAAGAGTTGGAGATAATGCACCCGGAGTTTTGGGAGACTGATAGCAGCTTCCATAGGCTTAGACAAGAATTTGTCTATAAAGTATGTCCCAGAGAGACACCTGAACGATTAAAATTTAAAAATTGAGGATAAGATATGCATGAATACAGTATAGTTCAAGCACTATTGAATCAGTGTGAAGAGTTAGCCAAAGAGAACGAGGCGGAGAAAGTAACGAAGATCATTTCCAAGATAGGTGTGATGAGCGGGGTAGAGATACATCTGCTGCAAACAGCATTTGACACTTTCAAAGAGGGCACGATGTGTGATGGGGCGGAGTTTATCATTAACCATCAAAAAATAAAACTCCATTGTAATGCCTGTGAAGCTGAGTTTGAGATAGATGAGATGTGTTATAAGTGTATAGAGTGTGAGAGTTTGGATGTGAAAGTCATTGACGGTGAGGATATGTACCTTATGAGTGTAGAGATGGAGTAGATAAAACTGTACTACTGCCTAATTTAACTCCGCGGTTGACAGCAAACTGAGGTTCAGCATGGACCATGCCAGTAAGGAATTGGTCTTTGACACTTTCTCAACTGGCAATCTTTTTCGAAGGGGAGGCTAGACAAGCACTTAGAGGTGTAACTTATGTTACTAATTGTGGCTGACACGGAATTTTAAATGCTCTCGAGTATCAAAATATATCAGAAGTGATACCTTCATACCACCCTTGTATCACTTCACCAGTTGCTTTATCTCTTTGCTTTGTAGAGTGTCCTTTTACTTTTAATCCATTTTTATTATCATATGAAACGGTATGAGATACATAAAGTCCCTCTTTAGGATCACCATTTACCATAGAATAACAGATATTTGAAGGCATTTGTGAAGCTGTGTCAAATTTCTTATTTTTAGTTCTAAGTGCTAGCGATTTGGCTAAAATTGCTGCACAAGAGTTAGCCATATGCCCACTTTTTGGATATGGATGACCACCAGCATCTCCTACCACATAAACCTTATCATCGGTTACAGTTTCAAAACCGGGAGCTTTTAATTTTACCCATCCTTTTTTTGTAAGTTCAAGATCTGCAATATCAATAAGTTTTGCAGGTTTCATATTGGGAATTATATTTGCGTATTCAAATGCGATATCTGTCTGTATGTAACCTAACTTTGTTTTATCAAATATATCAACTTTTAATATTTTTTTATCTAAGTCAATATCTTGAATCTCTGCCATAGGGATATACTCTATATAATCTTTATAAACTTCTTTAAAAGTAGATAAAAAACCTTCTGCTTTTGCTGCTGAGTTTGGAAATGGAATAGAAGGAGAGTTAATGCAAGAGTATTGGGAACTGTATATGAAAAATTTGGAGGGAAAAACCGGCATCGATCTTGTTTAATGCAGGTATCTCTATGGATATCAATGCAACAAAGTATATCTATCCACAGATAGCTTTTGTGAAGGTCAAACCTAAAAAGCCAAATGAGAATGGGAAGGGTCTTTTGTCTTCTGAATCATTTCATCTAAACTAATGATAGACTCTTTCTCTTTACTTGTTATCCCATGTTTTTTCAAATGGTTTAATGCCACTTTGATATAATCATCAAATGCATCTATAAGTGTGTCGCTTAAAGCAATGTCAAATGTTATTTCCGAAGGAATGATGCCCAAGATAGTTGCTTCAGGCACTTCCTTGCCATGAAGCTCCAACATATCCAAACACTGTAGCACCCCAATCTCATGTGCTCCACCACTATTAAGTCCATACCCCGCAAGCTCATTAGAAGGGATAGCATAAATACTGGCAGGTGTATCATCCAGTTGTATAGTATCTAAGATCAATATCTTGTCATTGTCCATAAAAACATTCAAAAGATTAATACCCTCTACACCACCGTTAATAATAGATATTTCTTCGGAAAAGGTATAGTTCTCATTCAGATAAGCAGCAGCATATACCCCAAAACCATCATCTTTTTGCAGTACATTCCCTATGCCCAATATTATCATGTTTGTCCATTTTGTTTTGTTGTTGGATTATAACTTATATTGTATGAATTGGAGAGCTGTTTTATTCTCTTCTAGATAAGTATTGTGTTGCGTTTGTCTCTTTTCCGGGTTTTGGTTTACTCTTTTTCTTTGGTTTTAGTACTTTTTGTCAAGTGTTAAGCTAAAATACACCACAAGTGCAGAGTAAAAATGTACCACTA
>OFAT01000031.1_pt1 | contig 27717 bp, 25 predicted proteins | sample 1520331 | NCBI WGS metagenome assembly OFAT01 (sample SAMEA3696446, study PRJEB22514) | metagenome | biome: water; feature: marine; material: hydrothermal vent | place: Pacific Ocean | collected 2014-08-12 | depth 1521 m
TGGTAAAGTTATGAATGGTAGTAGTATTAATGCTAAACAATCAACACAAGTATTAAATGCAGTACTTGCTAATAGTGGTATAATATTAGCTCATAAAAAGATTACTGATAAATCAAATGAAGTCCCAGCACTAAGAGAACTTATAGATGAACTAGATGATAGCTTTATCTATACCTTTGATGCAATGAACTCTAAAAAAAACTCTAAATAAAATTGCAAATAAAAATAATAATTTATATTATGCTAAATTAAAAGGTAATCAAAAAAAGCTTTTAGCTAAAGCGATAGATATATCAAATACAAAAGAACCAACTAGCACATATACATCCAAATTGAAAAAAGAAGGTAAAAATTTAGTTCAAAGAGAAGTATATATATTTACAAATGATTGTTGCTTTTATCATCAAAAAATGACACATATTAAAACTATAATCAAAATTGATAAAACTATACACAGTACAAATAAGAAAACTGGCAAATTGACAAAGAAAACAACATCATCATTTGCTATTGCTAATTTTAAAGATGATGCAAAATCTTTTCATGATATACAACTTAACCATTGGAAAGTGGAAACTATGCATTTTCATAAAGATAAATCTCTTTATGAAGATTTACATACAGCTAATATTAATCCTATGACTATGACAATATTAAGAAGCTTTGTAATAAATATTTTACATCTTAAGAAAGTAAAATCTATCAAGAATCAATTACTTAAAAATAGATGGGATTTAGATAGTACTTTGTCACTTTTATTAGGGATTAGTTTTTAGTGGATTAGGCTACTTGTATTACTTTTTTTTATCTATTAAAGTTATCTCTTACATAAATTTTGTTAGAATTGTAACAATTATTATCTATTATCAACTTTTTGAGTTGATTAAAAGGGGAAAAAATGCAACACATGGATTTCGCGCATCCTTATTTTGGTGCTTTTGTAATGTTTGTTCTAACATTTGGAGCATTTATGGCAACAACATCTGCCGCAAGGTTTGTCAGTAGAAAACTAGCAAAACTAGATACTGAAAAACTAAAATGTAACTTATATGAATGTGGTCCTGAAGTGACTAAACAACCAAACAGTATATCTGTTCAGTTCTATTTGATGGCACTATTATTTATATTGTTTGATGTAGAGATTATATTTATGTTTCCTTGGGCAGTTGATTTTAAAGTTTTAGGATGGTTTGGATTTGTAGAGATGGTTTTATTTATCCTATTACTTACTATTGGATTTGTATATGCATGGAAAAAAGGAGCTTTAGAATGGCACAGCATAAAGTAAATTATCTTCAAAATGGTGGAGCACCTATTGCTCTTACAGCAATTGATAAATTAGTAAATTTTGGTAGAAGTAACTCGCTATGGCCTATGACTTATGGTCTTGCTTGTTGTGCTATTGAGATGATGGCATCTGGTGCTTCAAGATTTGACTTTGATAGATTTGGGACGATCTTTAGAGCAAGTCCAAGACAATCAGATTTGATTATTGTAGCTGGAACTTTGACAAAAAAACATGCTCAGTTTATGAGAAGATTGTATGACCAAATGCCAGATCCTAAATGGGTTATTAGTATGGGAAGTTGTGCAAACACAGGTGGTATGTTTAATACTTATGCGACAGTTCAAGGGGTAGATAGAATAATACCTGTAGATATTTATCTTCCAGGATGTGCTCCAAGACCAGAGACTATTCAGTATGCTGTGATGATGCTTCAAAGAAAAATAAGACAAAATCCAGCTTCTATGGCACAAAAAGCAAAAAGGTTGATATAATGAGAAAATATACACCAAAAGATGATGTTCAAAAAAAATCTTATTATAATGATAGATTTTATGTTACACCACAATTAGCAAGACAAACAGTTTATAGTGATAGCACTTTTAGTAGTGATTATCTAAGTTTAAAAAATGTTGTTGATATTAAAGATGCTTTTATAGAGTTAGATCATTTAGTATTATATGTAGATTCAAAAGATAATATAGCAACTATTAAGCACCTAAAAGAGATAAGAGCTTATGATTTTATGATGGAATTAACAGCTATAGATCTTATCGCACAAAAAGGTGGATTTGAAATTGTTTATGAGATGTTATCAACTACAAAACATAAAAGGTTAAGAGTCAAATGTTTTATAAAAGAGGATCAAGCTATAGAATCTGTAAATCCACTATTTAGAATGGCAGATTTTAGTGAGCGAGAGATGTATGATATGTATGGAGTAAAAGTAAATAACCATCCATATATGAAAAGAATCTTAATGCCTGATGATTGGCATGATCATCCACTTAGAAAATCATACCCTATGATTGGTGATGAAGCTGCTCAATGGTATGAAGTAGATACAATTTTTGGTAAAGAAGCTAGAGAGATTGTAGGACCAGAGATAAGAGATACTGCGGTTGTAGATAGATATGATACAAAAAGATTTGCAAGACTTGGTCATGAAGTGCCTTATGGAACAGATATTAGTGAAGGTGAACCAGATACACCTATTAGATATCAAGAAGAGGGTGGTATTAAAATTGGTAATTACCATATTATTACACCTTATGATGAGATTGAAACAACACAATTAGAAGAGAGAAGGTAGATTATGCAAGTAAAAAATAGATTAAAACCATTTTTTGAAAATATCTCTTTTGATAGAGAAGATAATACAATGGTGGTAAACTTTGGACCACAACATCCATCAGCACATGGTCAGTTAAGACTTATATTAGAGCTTCAAGGTGAAGAGGTTTTAAAAGCCAATCCTGATATTGGATACCTACATAGAGGTATGGAGAAAATGGCTGAAAATATGATGTATAATGAGTTCTTACCTACAACAGATAGGATGGATTATATCGCTGCAACATCTAATAATTATGGATTTGCTTTAGCTGTTGAAAAACTTTTAGGTATAGAAGCACCAAGAAGAGCTGAGATTATTAGAACAATGTTATTAGAGTTAAACAGAATTATCTCACATCTATTTTGGTTGGCAACTCATGCACTAGATGTTGGTGCAATGTCAATTTTCCTTTATGCATTTAGAGAAAGAGAATTTGCGATGGATCTTATGGAGGATTATTGTGGAGCTAGACTTACTCATAGTGCTGTTAGAATTGGAGGAGTGCCTTTAGATTTACCTAAAAATTGGATAGTTCAATTAGAAAAATTTATGTTTATCTTAGATGAGCAAATAAAAGTTTATGAAGGTCTTTTATCTAAAAATAGAATTTGGAAAATGAGACTTGAAAATGTGGGAGTTATCTCAAAAGAGATGGCAAAATCTTGGGGTTGTTCAGGAATTGCATTAAGAGGTAGTGGAGTTAAATGGGATTTAAGAAAAGAGATGCCTTATGGATTATATCCAGAGTTAGATTTTAATATTCCTGTTTCTGAAACTGGAGATAGTTATGGAAGATATAAACTTTATATGATGGAGATGAGAGAATCTATGAAGATTATAAAACAACTTGTGCCAATGTATAAAGAGAGTGATACTCAACTTATGGCTCATGCTCCACAATATATATCTGCACCAAAAGAGCAAATTATGACACAAAACTACTCTTTAATGCAACACTTTGTTTTGGTAACTCAAGGTATGAGACCACCAAAAGGGGAAGTTTATGTAGCTACAGAATCTCCAAAAGGTGAGTTGGGATTTTATATAGTAAGTGATGGATCACCATACCCATATAAGATAAAAGTTAGAGCTCCTAGTTTTTGGCATACAGGGTTATTACAAGATCTATTACCTGGACATCAATTAGCTGATGTTGTTACAATAATTGGTAACTTAAATATTGTATTTGGGGAGATAGATAGATAATGAAAAGATATGATTTAAGAGGACACAAAGAGAATTTTATTCCTAGATTAGTAGAGATTATGAATAATGATATTGCTGATGAAGAGAATGGAATTTTTATTTTTGAAATAGGTGATTTTTCATCTGTTCAAAATGTAGCTGATGCTGTGAAAGAGAATAATTGGACTTTAATGAATTCATTAAAATTTAATGAGGTTGATTGGACTGTAGTAGTAAAAAAAGTAAAACCAGCTACTGAAGAAGTGCAAGAGACTGAAAGTAATTAATAGGATAAATTTTGAGTAAAGTATATTTTTCTTTTTGGCAAGGTGAGGTTGTTGATAATAGATCTATTAGCAATCAAGAAGATTGGCAAGAAGTAAGTGCTAAATTACCAGTGCAATATGATGAAAACACACCTACGAAAGCTTTTGTAGGATGGGATGGATTCGCACTATTTACTAATGATGTTGATGTAGTAAAACTTGCTATGAATTATGCAAGACAATATCAAGAGTATAGTGAAGCTTGTGGAAGATGTACTCCTGGAAGATGGGGTGGTCGTATCCTATATGATATGCTAGATAAAATTGCACGAGGTGAAGGTGAAGAGGAAGATTTAAAACATCTACAAGAGGTAAGTTCAACTATGACAACAACCTCAAAATGTGAGATTGGTAAAACTGTGCCTGTTCCAATTTTAGGCATGGTTAAATATTTTGAAGATGATTTTAAAAGATTGATAAAAGAAAAAATCAAATCTCCTTGGTATGATAAAGATGATGAGAAATATATAGCTAATGTAACTGCACCTTGTAGTGATATGTGTCCTACACATATAGATATTCCAGCATATATTGAAGGTGTTAGAGATATAAATTATGAACAAACTTTAAGTGCTACAAGAGAGCATATGCCTTTGGCTCATGTGTGTGGTAGAGTTTGTCCTCATCCTTGTGAAGATGCTTGTAGAAGACAAAATCTTGATGAACCTATATCTATTATGGAACTTAAAAGATTGGGAGCTGATTATGAAACAGACCACAATCTACCTTGGATACATCCAATTAAACCTGCTAAACCAAGAGATGATGGTAAAAAAGTAGCAATTATTGGAGCTGGACCAGCAGGTTTAACAGCTGCATATTATCTAGGGGTGCAAGGTATTAGTGTAACAATATTTGAAGAGTTACCTGTTCTTGGTGGAGAGGTAACAGTTGGTGTTCCACAATATAGAATGCCTTTTGAAAAATACAACGAAGATATAAAACTTGTAACAGAATTACCATCTGTTGAAGTTATCACTAATCATAGAGTAAGTGCCGATCGTTTAAAAGAGATTTATGATGAGTTTGATGCTACACTTTTAGCATTTGGGACAAGATTATCTAAAGCTGTTAGATGTGATAATGAAAATCCTGAATTTGATGGTTATTGGGGTGCTATATCTATGCTTGATAAAGTTAATTTATGGCATAAATTTAAAATAGGATCACCAGCATCAAATGAACTAAAAGATAAAACAGTAGTTTGTGTAGGTGGTGGATTTACATCTATGGATGTTGTTAGATGTAGTATTCGAGAGGGTGCTAAAAGAGTTGTTATGCTTTATCGAAGAGATGAAAAAACAATTATAAGAAATACAACATTAGAAGAATATACAGAAGCAGTAGAAGAGGGTGTAGAGTTTATTTTCTATAGTGCTATTGAAAAAATCATAGATGAAGATGGGAAAATAAAATCACTTCTTGTAAATCAATATGACTTAGTGCCAGATCCAAATGGTGGTAGAGCTCAATTAGTAAAAAGAGAAGATGGTGATTTTATTTTAGAATGTGATTATCTTATCCCTGCTGTATCTCAAGCATGTGATCTTCAAATCTTACCAAAAGATTGGGATTTAGCTATGACATCTTGGGGAACACTACAAACAAATGGTAAAGATTATATGACAAGTAAAGAGGGGCTTTTCGCTGCTGGAGATTGTGAGTATGGTCCTATGACTATTGTAAATGCAGTTGGACAAGCAAGAAGAGCGGCTTCAGTGATCTCAAGATATATATATGATGGTAAAATAACTCTTACTGATGAAGAGATTATGGAAGATCATATGAGTAGATTAAAAGTCTACAATAAAAAAGAGAAGATTACAGGTTGGATGCCAGGACTTCCAAGAGAAGTGAGTGAAAAACTTGAAACTGATGATAGAAAAGATAATAACAAAGAGGTAAATTTAGGATTTACTGTTGAAGAGGCTCAAGCAGAAGCACAAAGATGTATGAGATGTTATTATCTGGGGATGGTGGCAGTATGAGTCATGGTAGAGTAGAACATAGAGGAAAATCTATAACTATTGTTATAGATGGTAAAAAATGTGATGGAGTTTATGGTCAAACTATACTAGAGATAGCTAGAGCCAATGACATATATATACCAACTATGTGTTATTTGACTAAAGTATCTCCAATAGCATCTTGTAGAATGTGTGCAGTAAAAGTTGATGGGGTTGATGGACTTATTTTAAGTTGTCAAGAAAAAGCTGTCGATGGTGCAGTAATTACAACAAATGATAACGAAATAGAGTATCATAGAACAAATATTATGAAACTTTATGATGTAAACCATCCGTTACAATGTGGAGTTTGTGATAAAAGTGGAGAGTGTGACTTACAAAATAAAAATATTGAGTTTAAAGTAGATTCTCAACATTTTGCTGCAAAAGAGCAACCAAGAAAACAAAAAAAATGGGGTGTCTTAGGATATGATCCAAATCTTTGTATTATGTGTGAAAAATGTGTTCATACATGTAATGAAGTGATAGGTTCAAGTGCATTATATATTAAACCAGGTGGATATAACTCAACTATTGATATTAAGATGTCAAGATGTGAGCAGTGTGGAGATTGTATCTCTGTATGTCCTGTAGGTGCTATGGTCTCAAATCCATATAAATATAGTGCAAATGCTTGGGAAAGTAAACAAATTCCTGCTACTTGTGCTCATTGTAGCACAGGTTGTGCATTGTATTATGATGTAAAATATGGAAAAATTACAAGAGTTAAAAATGATTTTGAGTTCTCATCACTTTGTGGAGCTGGACGATTTGGATTTGAGTTTGAAAATAAAAATGTATCAACAAAAGAGCAGTTTGACATAGCTGTAGAAAAAATCAAATCAGCAGGAACAATCAAATTTAACTCTTATATCACAAATGAAGAGGCTTTTATTCTACAAAAATTAAAAGAACAATTAGGATTGAAACTTATAAATGAGGGTGCAAAATATTATCAAGATTTTTTAAGAACATATAGTAGTGTAACTGGAAAATCTTTATACACAGCTACAAATGAAACTGTGCAAAATAGTGATATGATAATTTTATTAGGAAGTAGAGTAAGAAGAGATAATCCTGGATTAAAATATAGTATCAATATGGCAGTAAAATCAAGAAAAGCTGAGTTTGTTTATATGCATCCTATTGATGATATAAATCTAACAAATAAATATACTCAATTAATCAAATATGAAGTTGGAAGCGAAGAGGCAGTGATTGCTATGTTAGCTTCATATTTGATCAAAAATAAACCTGATGAATACAAAGAGTATTTTGATGATCTTGATATTGGATATTTAAGTGGTGAGTCAAGTGTTGGCGAAGAGGAGCTTGAACTTATCCAAAATAAACTTTTAAGAAGAAAAAATAAAACTTTGATTATTGGAACAGATATCTATAGACATCCACAAGCACAAAATATAGCTAAATTAGTAGGGCTTATAGATAAATATACAGATTTTAATATCTTACTTATGACAACTGTTACTAATACTTTAGGGGTAAGTTTATTGTGTGATTTAGATGAGCAAGAAGAAGGTGATACAATAGGATACAATGTAAGTGGTGATTTTACAATCGCACACCATAGCAATCCTGATTTTAATATCCCATCACTAAATCAACAAGAGGGAACATTTACCTCGATGAATAAAACAGTTTTAAATACAAATGTAGCTTTACCTTATGAAGGGTATTGTTTAAATGATTTAGCAAATGCTATTTTAGATGATAGCTATGAAAATACTATAGATTATACAAAAGATTTAGCAATCAAACCAGAGTTTAAAGATATAGAGTTTGATGATCTAAATAATGGATATGATAAATATGGAAATGATCTAAGAGGTTATAATTTAAATAGTGTTGATGTAGAGATTAAACCAGTTGTTTTAGATGAGGTTGAAGAGCTAAGTTCTTATAATGGTAGTGTGATCTATAGATGTGAGCCATTACATCAATTTAATAAAGCTACTGCAAAATCATTACTTTTACAATCAGATACACACTTAAGAGGTGGGAAATCATTTGCAACAGCAGCTAAAATTAAAAGTGGTGATAATATAAAAATAATATATGGCGATCAAGTTACGATTAGGAAATTTAAAGTTGATTTTGAGATAAAAGGCACAATAGCTTTATATCCAACTTTTGATGAAGGATTAAATGATGATGTTATTGATCATGGTTATAGATTTAAACAAGTTAAAATTGAAAAGGTTGAAGTAGATGAGTAAACAAGTTACAATTAATATTGACGGTAAAGATTGTCAAGCAAAAGAGGGTGAATTTATCTTAAATGTTGCTCGTGCGAATGGTATATTTGTTCCTGCACTTTGTTATCTAACAAGATGTTCGCCAACACTTGCTTGTAGGCTTTGTTTGGTTGAGGCTGATGGTAAACAAGTATATTCTTGTAATGCAAAAGTCAAAGATGGTATGGTTATCAAAACTAGCACAGATAATATTGAAAAAGAGCGAACTGCTATTATAGAGGTTTATGATGTAAATCATCCATTGCAATGTGGAGTTTGTGATCAAAGTGGAGAGTGTGAACTTCAAAATTACAATATTTATCAAAATATCCAAAGACAAGATTATGCCGTAAGAGATGTTCATAGGCCAGCATCTGTTTGGGGAGTGATGAAATATGACCCAGGTCTTTGTATAGTGTGTGAAAAATGTGTGACTGTATGTAAAGATATGATAGGATCACAAGCATTATCAACAGTAAAAAGAGGTGCAGATGCATTAGATAAAGATTTTAAAGCTACTATGCCAAAAGATGCTTATGCTATGTGGAATAAGCTAAATAAATCTTTAATAGGATTTGATGAAGATAAATGTATAGAGTGTGGTGAATGTATATCTGTTTGTCCTGTGGGTGCATTGGTATCTACAGATTTCCAATATAAATCAAATGCTTGGGAACTTAAAAGAATACCAGCATCTAATCCACATAGTTCAGATTGTTCTTTGATCTATTATGAAGTAAAACGAGTATCTATTGATAAAAATAAAGAGCAAAAAATTTATAGAGTTACAAATGATTCACACTATGTATCATTAAATGGAGCTGCTAGATTTGCTTTTGATTATTCAAATTTAGTTGAATCAAAAGATCAAGAAGAGTTCAATAAATCAGTAGAAGCTTTTAAAAATGCTGATTCAATTTTATTTAATTCATTTATTACAAATGAGGAAGCTTATATTTTACAACAAATAAAAGAGAAAACAGGTGCAAAACTTATCAATGAAGATGCCCTAAGATATAAAACTTTTATCTCTGAATATTCAAAAGTTTGTGGTAAAAAGTTTTATACAGGAACTCTAAAAGATATACATAATGGTAAAATTATTATATCTGTTGGATCATACCTAAAATCTGATGTGCCATCTGCTAAATATGCTTACAATAATGCAATCACTATCAATAAAGCAAATGGTATATATTTCCATGCTTTAGGTGATAAACATATAGACGGGTTTGGGAAAAAAGGTAAAACAACACAAACAATTATAAATAAACCATATACAGAGGATGCTATTTTATATCTTATTTTAAATGTATTTGCACAACATCTACATGATGATATCAAAGAGTATCTTGTATCTCAAAGAGATTCTAAAGTTAAAACAGTTGTAGAAACTATCAAAGAGAAAGTTGTAGAAACAGTAACAGATGAGGAAACAGGAGAAACTAAAGAGGTAACTAAAATGGTTCCTAAAAAAGTTTCTAAAGAGGTTGAATATAGATACAACAAACTTCTTGATGTAATAGGTGGAGCGGATGATGAAGTTCTTGAGATGATGTTTACTTTCCACTCTGCACTTGTTGGACAAGATATATTAAAAAACTGTGATAATGAAGATTGGACAGCAAATATATCTGAAAAATCTAGTGATTATGTTTTGATTTTGGGTGAAGATTGTATTAAACATCCAAACTATAAAAATATAGCACATCTAGCAGGTATTGTTGAAAAATACACACCATTTAAAGTGATCATCCCACCTACTCAAACTAATACTTTAGGTGTTAGTCTTATTTGTGATTTAGATAGTGAAGTAAGTGGCAAAACTGTAGGATACAATGTTCAAGCTGATTATCAAATCAGTGCATTAGGAGATGGAGATCTTGATATGCCTGTATTAAATCAACAAGAGGGAACTTTTGTAAATATAGATAAAAGAGTTGTTCCTACAAATGCAGCATTAAGTTATAATGGATATGAACTAAATGATATTGCAAATGAGATTTTAGATACTAAAGTTGAATATACAATAGACTACACAGAGAAATTATTTAACAATATTAAGTTTGATGATCTTAAAAATGAGTTTAAAAATAATTGGCAAGAACATAGAGGTTATATTCTTGACAATGATATAGTAGATACAGAAGATATAGATGTTTTATGTGAAAATAAAGCTCTTGAAGTTGATGAAAATAGTTTTATTATATACAATGGTAATCCAATCAATCAATTCAATGAGTTTACTGCAAAAGCATCTCAATTTAAAGATGATATTGTAGCACTTTATATATCAGATGAATTATCTAAGAAATTAGATGTTTCAAATGAAAATAAAGTGAAAATAACAAAAGATAACAATAGTGTAATATTGGATGTTAGAGTAGATAATAGCTTGATTGGTGATATATCTTATGTTCCAACATTTGATAAAAACTGTGAAACTAAAAAATTATTTGACGATACTAGATTTAGTATAGTAAATATAGAAAAGGTGTAAAAGATGGATAATGATATTTTAATGACGATAGTTAAAGCTCTTGTAATATTACTTGTGTTTTCGGCATTAGCTGGATTTACAACATATATTGAAAGAAAAGTTCTTGCGTTTATGCAAAGAAGACTTGGTCCTACACATGTTGGTCCATTTGGTGTGTTACAAATTGCAGCTGATGGTATAAAACTTTTTACAAAAGAGGATTTTGTTCCACAACATGCAAATAAAGTGATATTTATGATAGCTCCAGTAATTACAGCAGCAACAGCATTTATTGCTATGAGTGCTGTGCCATTTTTACCTGGTGTGATTATATCTGATATTAATGTTGGGTTGTTATTTATACTTGGTGCTATGGCAAGTGGATTATATGGACCTTTATTAGGTGGTATGAGTCAAGCAAATAAATGGGGACTTTTAGGTGGTGCAAGAACAGCTATACAACTTTTAAGTTATGAGGTTGTAACAGGACTTGCAGTTTTAGCTCCACTTATGCTAGTTGGAAGTTTATCTTTAATTGATATAAACAACTATCAAGCTGGTGGTTTTTCACATTGGTTAATCTGGACACAACCTTTAGCATTTATATTGTTTTTGATCGCTGGTTATGCTGAAACAAATAGAACACCATTTGATTTACTAGAGCATGAAGCTGAGATTGTTGCTGGTTATGCTACAGAGTATTCTGGTATGAGATGGGGTATGTTCTTCATAGGTGAGTATGCAAACTTATTTACTATATCATTTTTGGTTTCACTTATATTTTTAGGTGGATTTAATGATCTATGGTTTATACCTGGTGCTATTGCAATTATACTAAAAGTTATGGTATTGATCTTTGTATTTTTATGGACAAGAGCATCTTGGCCACATGTAAGACCAGATCAACTTATGTGGTTATGTTGGAAAATATTAATGCCATTAGCAGTAATTAATGTTTTAATTACTGGTTTCGTAGTGATGGTTTTTTAAGGAAGAGTTATGAGTATAAATGAAAGAAATGTAGGAACACAAGAATATATAAATATTCACGAGGATAATTATCCAAAAACAGGGTGGGAAGAGTTTAAGCAAATAACAAAAAGAACTTTTAGCACAGAGTTATTTAAAGGTTTGGATATTACATTTGATATTATGAAAAAAGCATTATTTAAAAATGATATGCATACAGTAAAATATCCGATTGAAAAACTACCTGTTAGTCCAAGATATAGAGCAGTGCATAAGCTTTTAGGTTTATTAGAAAGTGGTAACAACAGATGTATTGGTTGTGGGCTTTGTGAAAAAATCTGTATTGCTAATTGTATTAGAATAGATACTAAAATAGATGAAGATTCAAGAAAAGAGGTTTTAGAATACTCTATCAATCTTGGAAGATGTATTTTCTGTGGATATTGTGCAGAGGTTTGTCCAGAATTGGCTATTGTTCATGGAGATAGATATGAGAACTCAAGTGAGCAAAGAGCACATTTTGTATTAAAAGATGATCTATTAACTCCACTTGATTTTCTACAAGATCAAGTTGAATATGATGGATATGGTGCGGTATCTTATGATGCTGATGAAAAAATTAAACAAACACCATTGGCATATTAGGAGGTTATAATGTTTGAAGTAGTAGCTTTTTATCTGTTTGCTTTTTTAACAATCGCAATGTTTAGTATTACAATATTTACAAAAAATGTATTGTATGCTTTAAGTTCATTGGCAGCGGGGATGATTTTTATATCTGCATTCTTTTTCTTATTAGATGCAGATTTCTTAGGAGTTGTTCAAATTATAGTTTATACAGGAGCGGTTATGGCACTGTATGCATTTGGAATGATGTTTTTTGATTCACTTAGTGATATTGAAGAAAAAATTGCAAATCCAAAATTAGCATTTGGATTAACTGGATTTGTGGCATTATTAATAGTGATTATATTTATAGCTCCATTAATAGGTGCAAATGCTCATGCATTTTATCCTACACATCCTGAAATAGGAAATATTCAAGATGTAGGTATAGTATTATTTACAAAATATTTAGTTCCATTTGAAGTAGCGGCTATTATGTTACTTGTAGCTATGATTGGTGGGATTATACTTGCTGGTAAAAAAATGGATATATCAATTACACAACTTAGTGAACAAGAGGTTGATAAACACCATACAAATATAGAGATTAAAAAGGATATTAAATGAGTTTAACCTTAAATGATTATTTAGTATTAAGCACGATTATATTTTCGATTGGACTTTTAGGTGCAATTAGAAGAAAAAATCTATTAATGTTATTTTTCTCAACAGAGATTATGTTAAATGCAGTAAATATTGGTATGGCTGCAATATCTAAGTTTCATGGTGATTTAACAGGTCAAATGTTTGCATTTTTTATTGTAGCAATAGCTGCTAGTGAAGTTGCTGTTGGACTTGGGTTATTGATATTATGGTTTAAACGACATAATACATTAAACCTAGATTCACTACAAAGTATGGAGGGATAGAATGGAAAGTTATTTATATACAGCATTATTTGCTCCATTAGTTGGATCATTGATTGCAGCATTGTTTGGAAATAGTCCTAAGAAATTATTCGTAGGGTTATTAACATCTGCTTTATTAACAGTTTCGCTTGTATCATCTTTAGATCTACTTTATTATGTATTTACTACAGATTCAGAAGTTCATGTAAGGATGTTAGATTGGATAGTTATAGGAAATGTAAATATCCCTTTTGGGTTTATTGTTGATCCTGTTAGTGTAACTATGATGGTGGTAGTAACAACTGTATCTACTATGGTTCATATCCATTCTATTGGATATATGGATCATGATAGATCATTTAATAGATTTTTCTCATACCTTAGTGCTTTTGTTTTCTCTATGATGATATTGATTATGAGTGATAACTTTGCGGGATTATTTATAGGTTGGGAAGGTGTTGGACTTTGTTCATGGCTACTAATTGGATTTTGGTATCATAAAGAGGATCAAAAACTTGTTGATGATGTTTATAAATCTCCATTTTCAACATTATCTCCATTCTCATCTATCTCACCTAGTTATGCAGCAAATGAAGCATTTATTATGAATAGAGTTGCGGATTTAGCTATGCTAGTTGGATTATTTTTAATATTCTGGAATTTAGGAACTTTACAATATGATGAAGTTTTTGCAAAAATTGGAACATTAGATCATAGTCTGATTTGGGCTATTGGTATATTTTTATTTATTGGTGCTATGGGTAAATCAGCACAGTTCCCATTTAATGTTTGGTTGGCAAATGCGATGGAGGGACCTACACCTGTTTCAGCATTAATTCACGCTGCTACAATGGTAACTGCTGGGGTTTATTTAATAATTAGAGCAAATGATATATATACAATTATTCCTGAAGTTGGTTATTTCATTGCTGCTATTGGAGCATTTGTAGCTATTGGTGCTGCATTGATGGCATTGGTTGCTACTAATATGAAAAAAATTATTGCATTTTCAACATTATCACAACTTGGATATATGTTTGTTGCTGCTGGACTTGGAGCTTATTGGGTAGCACTATTTCACTTAGCGACACATGCATTTTTTAAATCAGTATTATTCTTAGGTGCAGGAAATGTTATGCATGCTATGAATGATGAGATTAGTATCAAAAATATGGGTGGATTGAAAAAACATATGCCTTGGACAGCATTTATTATGACTGTTGCTTCATTGGCACTATCTGGTATCTTCCCATTTGCAGGTTTCTATTCAAAAGATATGATTTTAACTGCAGCATTTAGTGAACAAGCATATATTTTATGGGCAATATTATGGATCACTGCTGGATTAACAGCATTTTATTCATTTAGACTTGTTATGTATGTATTCTATGGTAAAGAGAATTACCATAGTTTAGGATATCATCCACACGAAGCAAAATGGTATGTTATCGCTGCTATGGCACCACTTGGAATATTAGCATTTAGTGCAGGATGGACTGAACATAGTTTTGTTGAGTTTATTACACATACACTTCCTGCTTTTGAAGGTGAGTTACATCACTCTACAGAGATGATTTTAATAGCTATCACAAGTGGTATAGCAATATCAGGTATAGCATTTGCAGCTATTAAATACAATAGAGATGGAAAATATTTTGGAGACAATCTAAAACATAGATTTTGTTATAAATTGTTAGCAAACCAATATTATCTTCCTTATTTATGGAATAAGATAATTATCCAACCATACTTAGTATTATCTAAATTTACATGGAAAGAGATTGATATGAAAATTATCGATACTATAGTTGATGTGATTGCAAAAGGTATATATCTTGGTGGGGAAGAGTCAAGAGTTATGCAAACAGGAAATTTATCAAGAGCATTAAAATGGATGGTAACAGGTATAGCTTTCTTGTTATTTTTAATTGCTATTGGTTTAGCGAAGTAAGGGGTTTATAGTATGGAACATATTTTATCAATATTAATATTTTTTCCAGCGATTGCGGGAGCAGTTGCATTTGTAGTAGATAAAGATGCTATTAGAGTTTATGGTATAGTTGTAACAGCTATTGAGTTTATCTTATCGTGTGCTTTATGGTATAGTTTTGATCTATCAAATGCTGGTATGCAGTTTAGTGAATATATACCTATGATAAAAAGTTATGGTATAGCTTACAATATAGGTATCGATGGTATATCATTGTTTTTGATAGTTTTATCAACATTTATGACAATGATATCGTTAATTGGATTGACTGAAACTAGAAATTTAAAAAATCTAATTATTACAGTATTATTTTTAGAGATGACATTAATAGGTGTATTTGCTTCACTTGATGCAATTATATTCTATGTATTTTGGGAGCTATCTCTTGTGCCAATGTTATATATTATTGGTGCTTGGGGAGGTAACCTTAGAATTTATGCATCTGTAAAATTCTTTTTATATACATTTACAGGTTCTTTGATTATGTTAGTTGGTATGTTGTATCTTGGATATGTATATTTTCAAACAACAGGAGTTTGGAGTTTCAGTCTATTAGATTGGAATATGCTAATGTTACCATTTAATCTGCAAATATGGTTATTTGTAGCATTTTTTGCTGGATTTGCTATCAAAGTTCCTATGGTTCCATTTCACACATGGTTGCCTTATGCTCACGGACAAGCACCAACTATTGGTTCTGTAATGTTAGCAGCAGTTTTACTTAAAATGGGAACTTATGGATTTATTAGATTTTCATTATCTCTTTTTCCAGATGCAAGTGTAGCTTTAATGATGCCTATGGCAGTTTTGGCAATTTTTGCTATTATTTATACTGCAATGGTTGCTTATGCTCAAGAGGATATGAAGCAAGTGATCGCTTATAGTTCAGTATCACATATGGGGGTTATTATCTTAGGTATTTTTGCTCTTAATGTAGAGGGTATTGGTGGATCTATATTTTTAATGATCTCACACGGTATCGTATCTGGTGCATTGTTTATGTTAGTTGGTGTTATATATGATAGAAAACATACAAAAATGATGAGTGAATTTGGTGGATTAGCAAGAGTGATGCCTATGTATGCTACAATTTTTGGTATTATGCTTATGGCATCTGTTGGATTACCATTGACTATTGGATTTGTAGGTGAATTTTTGAGTTTACTTGGATTTTTTGCTAACTCTCCAATCTTAACAGCATTAGCAGGGACTACAATTATTTTAGGTGCTGTTTATATGTTGGTTCTTTATAAAAAATCATTTTTTGGACCAATTATTCATCCAGCAAATGAAAAATTAAAAGATCTAAATGGTAGAGAATATGCAGCTTTAATTCCTTTGGTTATGTTGGTTGTTTATCTTGGAGTTTATCCAAAACCTATTTTAACACCAGTTGATAATAGTGTGAAAAGATTGGTTCAAACAATGTATCTAAAAGCAGTAACACCAGAAGCAAAAGCTAAAATTGCATCAGTGAATACAATAGGGGAGAAAAAATAATGGTAAATTCAATTTCAATTGATATGGCAAGTTTAAATCTTGCTTCGTTAACACCTATGATGATCGCAGTTGTTGGTGCCTTGACTATTTTATGTATAGATTTAGTTACAAAAAATTTACATAAATCATTTTATGTATTACTTAGTATGTTGTTTATACTTATAGATCTAGGTGCAACAGTTGGATATAATGGAGCAGTAAGAGGATTTTTTGATTTAATGTTAATAGATGGTATATCTGTTTTAGCTCAAATAATTATATTAGTAGCATCTGGTTTATTTATATTGTTAGCATTATCGCAACAAAGATTTCATGAATATAGATACCCTGAGTATTTTGCACTATTTTTATTTATGATAGCTGGTTTTCAGTTTATGGTAAGTAGTGATAGTCTTATATTAATATTTGTAGGTTTAGAAACTTCATCTATGGCTTTATATGTGATGATTGCTATGCACAATAGAGATAGAGCTACAGAAGCAGCTATAAAATATTTTACTATGGGTGCATTAGCAGCTGGTTTTTTTGCTTTTGGATCTATGATATTTTATGCACTTACAGGAAGTGTGGAATTAGGTGTAATAAGTCAAGTTTTAACTGCTTCTAATTTTGCAAATATGCCTATGATCCTAACTGGTGTAGCATTTATGTTAGCAGCACTTGGATTTAAGTTATCATTAGTTCCATTTCATATTTGGGCTCCAGATACATACCAAGGAAGTAGTGCTGCTATGGCTGGTTATATGTCAATCGTTCCTAAAATAGCTACATTTGTAGTTGCTCTTAGATTTTTTGAGATATTTATATCAGCAGATGTTGTATGGGTGCAATATGTTCTTTATCTAGTAGTGATTGTAACTATGACTATCCCTAATATGATAGCATTGGTGCAAAAAGATGTAAAAAGGATGTTGGCATACTCATCTATTTCACATGCTGGTTTTGTAATGGGTGCTATTTTAATAGGAACTACACAAGCTACACAAGGATTATTTTTATATTGGATTTTATTCTTATTTACTAACTTAGGAGCATTTTCTATGTTATGGATAAATAGAATGAAAAATCGACTTTCATTTCAAAGTGATCACCCTTATGAAAAATATGCAGGTTTAGTAAAAATATCTCCTATTACAGCAACTATTATGGGGCTTTTTATGTTGAGCCTTGCAGGAGTTCCACCATTTAGTTTATTTTGGGGGAAAATGTATATTTTAGGTGCAGCTATTAATGGTGGTTATATGGGATTAGCGATTATTATGGCACTAAACTCAGCAATAGCAGCTTATTATTACTTAAAATTAATAGTATATATGTTCTTACATGATGTAAAAGATGATGGTAGAATTCAGTTTATGGGTAATGCAAATAATACTTTAAGAACTGTTGTAGGTATATCAGCAGTGGCAACAATAGGTTCTATTTTCTTTATTGAGCCATTGATTAGAATGATCTCTTATTATGTTCAAATTAGTGGATATTAATAAAAAATCTTACTAAGATATAGACCATTTGAAGGAGCAACTGTCCAAGAAAGTTGCTCCTTTTTTAATAGTTGATTTTTAAGATCACTAATTGTTAGTTTTTGATCTGATATTTTTAATAAAAACGAAACAATCATCCTTATTTGACTTCTTAGATATGAGTTAGCACAAAACTTTAAAACATATATATCTTTATAGCTATATAGTTTAATATCAAATATCTCTCTAATAGTAGATTTAGGTTCACTTCCTTTTTTACTAAAATATTCAAAATCATATACTCCAATTAGATGTGGTAAAGCTAATTTTATAGCTTCTATATCAAGATTTGGATGATAATATAGATATTTATCATTAAATACAGTAGTTGGATGTTTTGATAAAAGATATCTATATTCTCTTTTTTTAGCACTAAATCTAGCATGAAAATCATCAGTAGTTTTGTGTATATATCTTATATATATCGCATTTGGTAATAGTTGATTAAGTTTTGATTTGAGTTTAGATAGATCTTGCCAATAATGAGGAATCTTAATACTCGCTACTTGTCTGGTAGCATGGACATTTTTATCTGTTCTACCACTTAGATTTAATTTCTGATCTATATTTAAAATCTTAAAACACTCTTGTAATTTATCTTGAACAGTATTTTTAGTTTTTTGTGTAGCACTACCTTGAAACATACTTCCATCATAAGCTAAGATTAGTTTGATATTTTGCATTTTAGTAAGATTTTTTAGTGGTAATATGATATATGATATAAGATAAGATCAACCAAAATATAGTCCAACTATACAACACAGCATTGGGATACAAAGCAGATAGTTTATTTGCAAAAGCAACATAAACAATCAATATGATTGAACCATACATAGTAGTTCTATCTTTATCATATCGTGGATTAAAATAACCAATAATCACTATATACAATAGTGATAACAATGGAAACAATGATATAAGTATATAAAAGCTAAAAGCTTTACTTTTAGATAGATTTTGTTTTCTATCATCCCAATAGTTAATATAATCGTTTAAAGTGATAATATTTTTAGGTTGAATAATTTTGTGATTTAATAACATATTTTTAAAATCAATTTGTTGTATATTTTGTGTAGATATTGTAAAATTCTTACCATTGTTTAGTTTTAAACTAAGATAATTATTAAGATGTTTAAGTTTGGCAGTAGTAGCAGAGATAAGATAATCTTTTGAGTTTGCTAATTGTAGCAAAGTTATATTCTCATAAGTTTTATCGTGTTGTTTATCAACATATAAAAGCCAATCACCAAACTGTTGTCCATACTCACTAGGTTTAATATTAAATTGTGCTTCTTGTTTTTTGATATTTAAAAAATTATCTTTTAGGTATGTTGCTTTTGGGATTAGTCCAAGTGATATAATAAGTAATCCTATAGTTAAAACTAAAGTAGTAGGGATAAAAAGTCTTAGAAGTTTTAAAGGATTTAATCCAAAGCTAGTAATTACAATAGTTTCATATTCGCTAGATAGTTTTGATATACTTAAAATACTACCTACAAAATATGATATTGGTAGTGTATAAAATAAAATCGTAGGTATTGAGTATGAATATAGTTGCAATAATTCCAAAAAATTCATCTGAATAATAGATGTAAGCGAAGCTAGTTTTACTAAAAATATAATCGAAGTGATAGTATATAGTGTGATAAAAATAGGAAAGAATGTTGATGAAAATATCAAAAATATATATTTATCTAAAAGTTTCAAATCTTATCCTATTGAGTTTATTATATTGGTTTGAAATACAAATGTTATAAATAATCCAAATGATAAATAGGGAATAAACGGTGTTTGTATCTCTTTTTTTATAAAATGATTTATTAGTGATGGTATTATAGCAAAAATAGCTGATAAAAATATAGCAACAAGTGCTAATTTTACTCCTAAGATTGCTCCAATAGTTGCTATGATTGGAATATCGCCTTCCCCTAGTGCCTTTTGCTCTTTGAGTTCATCGTTATTAGTAAGTTTTGATTTGATATTTTGGATATAAAATGTAAGGATAAATTCTAATATCGCAAAACCACCAGCAAAAATCAACATAGCTTGAAAGTGCATATTGGATAGATTAAATACTAAAATCAATACAATAAGTAGAAGATAATCAGGCACCTCTTTATATTTACAATCTATAAATGATAAGATAATAAGTGTATAGAAGATTGCTAATATGATAAAATACTCTTTACAAATACCTAGTTTAAGATATAACAATAAGCTAATAGTTGCAGTAAGTAACTCTACAATAGGATAAATAATAGAGATTTTTTCTTTACAATTTGAACATCTACCTTTTAAAAATATATAAGAAAATAGTGGAATATTTTCATACCATTTTATAGTATAGTTACACTTAGGGCATATCGATCTTTTAGGATTTATCAACGAAACACCCAAAGGTAGCCTATATATAAGCATATTTAAAAAACTTCCAAATATAAGTCCAAAAAGAAAAACTAAAATCTCCAACTATATACCACCAAATCTTCTTTCTCTTTTGTTAAAATCATCTATAATATCATCTAATTCATTTGAGTTAAATTCAGGCCAATAAGTTTGTGTAAAAAACATCTCAGCATAAGCTATTTGCCAAAGTAGATAGTTTGATACTCTTACCTCTCCACTTGTGCGAATTAACAGATCTACATCTGGAATATTTGCAGTATCAAGATGATTATTTATATTCTCCTGCGATATTTCAAGACCCTTAGTAACTAACTTTTGGACAGCTCTTGTTATCTCATCTCTTGAGCCATAATTTAGAGCTAATATTTGTGTAAGTCCTGAACAATGAGATGTTTTTTGTTCTGTATCTTTTATAGTTTGTTGAAGTTTTGAAGAGAATTTTGATATATCTCCTATAGCTTTGAATTGGACATTGTTTTTTAGATAAACTTCAAGTTCATTTTTTAGCCAATTATCAAGCAGTTTCATCAAAAATTGAACTTCTAGTTTTGGTCTGCTCCAATTCTCTGTAGAAAAAGCATAAAGTGTAAGATATTTTATACCAATATTGCTACAATGAGTTGTGATCTCTCTTACAATCTGTGCACCTTTTTCATGCCCTGCTGTTCGTTTTAATCCTCGCTCTTTTGCCCATCGGCCATTGCCATCCATTATAATAGCTATATGTTTAGGTAGATTTGTATTATTCATCAAAACTCTTTTTTATATTTTTAATCAATTCTAAACTAACACTTAGTTTATCACCGCTTATTTTTATATTTTCATCTTTTGTTAAAAACTCTATATTATTATTATTGCTTCCAAAATTTAGATCATCATCTAATATATTTAAACAAACCCCATCAATATTTTTATTTTGAATCATATTTAGGGCATTTTGTTTTGCACTATTTTTATCAAATTCAGCCTTGAAGCCTATTGTATAGATACCATCTTTATCTATTGAGTTTAAAATATCGATATTTTGTTTTAGCTCCAAACTCCAACTAGAGCCTATGTCATCTTTTTTGAGTTTGCCACTTTGTGGATATTTTGGGATATAATCAGATACTGCTGCTACACCAAAGAAAAAAGGTTTTTTCTGAATTAGTTTAACTTCAGATTTATCCATAAGTGTTGCATTGGTAAGTTTCCCTTTTTTTGCTACTCTTATACAATCTTGCACATACTCAAACATCTCTTGAGTGCTTTGGGTTTTGATAGTGTGAATATTGCTAATTGTAGAGATTTCAGATTTATCACTTAAAACTAAACATACATCAGCACCTTTGTAGTAAAGTGCTTTAGCAAGAGAGATTGCCATTTTGCCACTACTAAAATTACTAATATATCGAACATCATCAATTTTTTCAATAGTTCCACCACCATTTAGAACTACTTTTCTATCTATCCAATAATCATCTTTTAGTAGCTCTTGGACTGTTTTATGAAAAACATCTTCAATATCTGCCATAGCACCATTGCCTACATCTCCACAAGCTAACTCTTTAGATATTGGATCTATGGTAGTAAAATTACAAAGCTTTAACATCTTTAGATTTGCTTGAGTTAGTGGATTTTGTATCATATTAGTATTAGCAGCTGGGCAAAGTAGTTTTACTCTAGGATATGCTAGTGCAGTTTGAAGTAATAAATTATCAGCAATACCATTTGCTAGTTTATTGATAGTATTTGCTGTAGCTGGAGCTATGATAAATATATCTGCCCATTTGCCTATATCTATGTGGTTGTTAATCGTTGCTTTGCTCCAATCTTCATTTTCTTCTATTAAAACTTTGTTTTGTGATATTGTTTCAAATGTAAGTGGTGTGATAAATTTTGTGGCAGATGGACTCATCACTACTTTTATATTTGCACCTGCTTTTATATATAGTCTTATAAGTTCTAAAGTTTTATATATAGCAATACTTGCTGTTATTCCTACTAAAATATTTTTATTTTTTAAAAGCATTATTTTTCCTTTTATACCAATATCTTTATATCTAGTTTACTAAAAGCAAACACTTTCTTACCTAAATCTTTCAAACTAGCTCCTATGTGATAAGTTTGATTATCAATTAATAAAAATCTATCGTGGTATTGATTTGAAGTTTTTATTTTAAGATTATTATACTGAGAATTGTATTTATTTATGTCTAATTTCAATTGTTTAGATATATTTTTTGTAATAATTATAAAGTTTAATTTTGGATATTTGCTAAATAGAGTTAATACACTATCATCAATATAATTATCTATTAACACTACTTCTTTATTTGCAGCTTTTAATAAACTATTTATAAACTCATAAGCTTCCCAAATCTGTCCATCATAAAATATGCCTTGGGTTGGAATTTCATTTTTACTAATAATATTAAATATTTTATTTATTTTTTCATTTGCAGTTAATTCAAATCCAATTTGCCTTTTTTCTATAATTTCTAATCTATCAAAAATAGTTGCATTATTTATCAAAAAGTTTTTCATTTTTGTAAAAGTTCTCATAATAGATAGTGTAACTTCTGTTGCAACTTTGCTTTTTAATACAGTTGCAAGCATATAAACACCTTGTTCTGTAAAAACTTTTGGTAAATACTTTCTTCTGTTTAAGCTTTCTTTAAAGGTCGCATTTTGCGACCTCAAGTTTTCAAACTCTTCATTAGTTAATTTAAACATCAAGTCATTAGGGAATTTATCAGAATTTCTTTTAACAGCTTCATTTATTCTTTTTGTTTCTACTTGATAAAGTTTTGCTAAATCACTATCAAGCATAACTTGCATATCTCTTATTGTAAAAATCAAAGCTTGTAAATTTTCATCTTTTATTATCTTGTTCATCTTAATATCTCTATATCTAATTTACTAAAAGCAAATATTTTCTTGCTTAAATCTTTCAAACTAGCTCCTATGTGATAAGTTTGATTATCAATTAATAAAAATCTATCGTGGTATTGATTTGAAGTTTTTATTTTAAGATTATTATACTGAGAATTGTATTTATTTATGTCTAATTTCAATTGTTTAGATATATTTTTTGTAATAATTATAAAGTTTAATTTTGGATATTTGCTAAATAGAGTTAATACACTATCATCAATATAATTATCTATTAACACTACTTCTTTATTTGCAGCTTTTAATAAACTATTTATAAACTCATAAGCTTCCCAAATCTGTCCATCATAAAATATGCCTTGAGTTATATTTAAACTATCATTTTGTATATGAGTTTTTATATGTTGAACATCTTTTTCTAAATTTAAAAGTCTTTGTTGAGTTATTTTTTCACGATTTATCGTATAACCATTAAAAATATACTCTTTTAAAACTGAAGTTGCCCACTGACGAAATTTGACACCTTTTTGTGATTTCACTCTATAACCAACAGAAATAATTACATCTAGATTATAATATTCTGTTTGATAAATTTTACCATCATAGGCAGTTGTCGCAAAATTTGCGACAACTGTATATTTATCTAATTCATCCTCTTTAAAAATATTATTTATATGTTTTCCTATAGTTTTTATATCTCTATCAAAAAGTTCTGATAGTTGATGTCTATTTAACCATACTGTTTTGTTTTCTATAGATACTTTAAGTTCTATCTCTCCATCTTGGAAAACTATATTTTGATTTTGCAAATTATTGTCTTTTGTTATTGTGTCCATCTTTGCCTTATACCATATTTATATTTTTCTTTTTTCTAGAAAATAAACTTAAAAAAGAGAAAACCCCATAAATACGGTGTTTTATTAAATTTCTTTTTCATTTTCTTTTTCATTTCTTTTTTTATTTGCCAAAAAATAAACCATATTGCTTTTTATCCCTTCTCTATCTAACTCACCATCATCATACATCTTATAAACAATTCTTCTTAGATATTTTAAATCTAAATCATCCATCCTTTGGTGAATTTGTGAAATTTTACTTTTTGGATGAGCTTTTAAATCTTCTTTGATCAAAGCTCTTAATGTATGCTCTTCCATGGTTTTTAAACTTGGTTTTAGATTATGTTTCATAGATGAGATTACTTTAGGATTTATTGTATACATAAGCCCTTTTGTTCTACCTTCTGTTAAGACAATATTTTTTTCTATAAGACCACCTACCCATTTTCTAAGCCTCTTGTCATCTTGAAATTGCAATATTTTTGCAAGTTCAAAACCTGATATTTTTTTCTCTCTTATTATTACACCTAAAGTGATAATCTCTTTTTGAGTAAGTTGATAATGCTTCGCTAGAAAATCTAAAATCTGCAAAACATCTTCATCTACAATATTTGAATAAATTGTAACTTTCATATAGTTTATATCATTTTGTATCTCAGGAAATCTTTTACCATCAAAACTTAGTTTTTCATAGATCAAATCATATCCGTTTCCCTCGCTCTCCATAAGATTTAAAGCTTTAAAAGTATCTATAAGTTTTGGATTTCTTCTTTGAACCTGATGTAATATATTATTTTTCGTAACTCCAAGAGGTAAACCTCCTGGATTTTTTATCTCTAATCTATCTTTATATATCAAGATAAATATATCACCTGAAATTGTATATGATTTATGCACAAAAGCATTGACTAAAAGCTCTCTTATAACTGTTTTATCATAGTGTCTTACTTGTTTTCTAAATAGTCCATTTGGTATCTCAAAGCTATAATTTAATTCAACAGCTTCTTTTTCTATCTCAAGCAATAGTTCTTTTGGGTTGTATTGATTTATATTCCACTCAACTTTACGGATTTTTTCTTCATTTTCATTATATAGTATATATTGAACAGTCAAAGGATAGTTTAGTTTTCCTCTTTGTTTATAATCTCCAAGCCATAAAATACCAAGATTAGTAAGCTTACCATCATCTATAAGATGAAAATACTCCAATATCTCATGAACTTCTTTATTTTTTATAAACTCACTTACTCTTTGTGAATTTCTGATATCATCTATAAATTTTGTAATATTTTCTTGTGGCACATCACCCAAATTATACCGTGAAGTTACCAACTCCCATTGAAATGCACCTTTTTCATGTGCTAATCTTGTAAGCTCTTCTCCTTTTATAGGAACACACTCATCACCGACTCTAATATATACCCTACCATCACTTGTGGTTGCTATGGTTTTTAAAGAAGGATATATCTGCACAACAGCATACTCTCCGCCATTGTCATGTTTTTTAATGTCAGGATTGACAAGCCCTACACTATCTGTAAAACTTCTTAAAGTTTTTATGACTTTATTTAGCTTTTCTTGTTCAATCTTTTGTGCTTGAGTAGGAAGTTTGTTTTTATCTTCTATACCTAAGATGAGATATCCCCCTTGTGCATTTGCCATACACACGCAAGTCTTAGCCAAGTCCTTTAAATCAGCATTTTTACCAAATATTTTTTTTAGGCTTTTGTACTCTACTTTGTTGTTTTCAAACTCTAATATCTCATCCATTTGTAGTTCTTAAATTTTATTTTTACTATACTGTATTCTGCCTATAACCTATTTACCTTTTACAAAAAATTTATAAAAATAATCTTTTATAGTTTTTGCTTTTGCTCGTGTGATTACAAGTTCGCCACTTTTTACTGTTTTTGTAATAGTGCTTCCAGCTCCTATCATACAATTATCTTCAAGAACAACTGGAGCTACAAGTTGAGTATCGCTTCCTACAAAAACATTTTTGCCTATGATAGTTTGATATTTATTTTTTCCATCATAGTTGCAAGTGATAACACCTGCTCCTATATTTGTGCCACTTCCTATCTCGCTATCTCCTAGATATGCTAAATGTCCTGCTTTTACATCAAAAAGGGTTGATTTTTTCACCTCTACAAAATTTCCTATATGTGAATCTGTAATAATACTTTTTGGTCTAATTCTTGCCATTGGTCCAATATCACTATTTTTTATAAAAGCATCTTCTACTATACTATGTGCTTTTATATGAGCATTTTTTAATGTTGTATAACCTAAAAGTGTGACACCATTTTCTAGTATAGTTTCACCCTCAATTTTGACATCAAAATCTATATAAATTGTATCTGGTAATCTCATAATTACACCATTTGTCATAAACTCCTTTTTGATCCTATTTTGATGTAAAACTTGAGCATTTGCCAAATCATATTTTGAATTAACCCCTTTGAAATTCTCTTCATCTACAATCAAAGCTGATACTTCAAGATTATTTTTAATAGCTATTTCTACTAAATCTGTGATGTAATATTCTTTTTGGGCATTGTTATTATTTAGTTGTGGTAAATTGTTTTCTAAAAAGTTTGTATCAAAACAATATATTCCAGCATTTGCAGTTGTGATTTTTAACTCATCTTTATTACAATCTTTTTGCTCTACTATTTTTTGAACTTTATTATCTTTTATAACGACTCTTCCATAACCACTTGCATCATCAAGATCTAAAACAGACATCACAATAGGGGTATTGAAATCTAAGAATTTTGATAATTCATCTGATTGGATTAGTGGCATATCACCATTTAATACTAAAACTTTAGAGTGTTTGATTTTTATATTTTTTACAGCTCCACCAGTTCCTGGATAGTTTTGATGATCTTGGATTACAAAATTTATATCATCAAAATATTTCTCCATACTCTCTTGCACTAAAGAGGCTTGATGATAAAGCACTACTGTAATATCATCACTTATTTTTTTTGCTTCATTTATAGCATAAAAAAGCATCTCTTTGCCACTAATTTTATGTAGCACTTTTGGTAAATCTGATTTCATCCTTGTCCCAGCACCAGCGGCTAAGATGATTATTGAAGTATTGTTCATATCTATATCCATAATTTGTTATAATACTTACTATTATAGCTAAAATAAGATTAGGATATATCCCAAATAAATCCATAATATAAAATCTACCATCCAATTCTAAAAAAGTATCATTT
>OFAT01000037.1_pt1 | contig 24398 bp, 28 predicted proteins | sample 1520331 | NCBI WGS metagenome assembly OFAT01 (sample SAMEA3696446, study PRJEB22514) | metagenome | biome: water; feature: marine; material: hydrothermal vent | place: Pacific Ocean | collected 2014-08-12 | depth 1521 m
GTTTAGGGCGTGGACTACCAGGGTATCTAATCCTGTTTGCTCCCCACGCTTTCGCGCCTCAGCGTCAGTACTGTTCCAGAAGATCGCCTTCGCTTTTGGTATTCCTAGTTATCTCTACGGATTTTACCCCTACACAACTAATTCCATCTTCCCCTCCCAGACTCTAGACTGACAGTTTTGGATGCAGTTCTACGGTTGAGCCGTAGGCTTTCACATCCAACTTATCAGCCCGCCTGCGCGCGCTTTACGCCCAGTGATTCCGAGTAACGCTTGCACCCTCCGTATTACCGCGGCTGCTGGCACGGAGTTAGCCGGTGCTTATTCATATGGTACCGTCATTATCTTCCCATATAAAAGGAGTTTACACACCGAAATGCGTCATCCTCCACGCGGCGTTGCTGCATCAGAGTTTCCTCCATTGTGCAATATTCCCCACTGCTGCCTCCCGTAGGAGTCTGGACCGTGTCTCAGTTCCAGTGTGGCTGATCATCCTCTCAGACCAGCTAGGCGTCATCGTCTTGGTAGGCCATTACCCCACCAACTAACTGATACCATATAGTCTTATCCCTTGGCGAAAAAACATTTCCCAATCTACATTAAGTAGAAAGGAGTATGGGGTATTAGCAGTCATTTCTAACTGTTATCCCCCTCCAAGGGGCAAATTAACTATACATTACTCACCCGTCCGCCACTTAGCTGACAGTCTAGCAAGCTAGACCCGTTCTCGTTCGACTTGCATGTGTTAAGCACGCCGCCAGCGTTCACTCTGAGCCAGGATCAAACTCTCCATTAAAAATGAAATGGTTTGAACCATTGTCAAAGAATCACTTAACTATTTCTAATTAAGTTTAATCTTTATTCCAGTTTTTTAAAAACTGGCAAAATTAAATCTCAAATAGACGTTGATTTGTTTACTTATATTTGGTTGTCAAAGATCATTCAATAACACTCTTTCTAGCAACTCGCCAGCCGTCCATGTGTTGTTGGACGCGTATTATAGCACCGAACTTTATTCTTGTCAAGGATTTTTGTGAAAAATATGAAAATTTGTTGAAAATATTTTTTTACTTACATTAATATAAAATAATAAATCTTTTTATAGCCTTTTAAGACAACTTCATTTACAATAACGACCAACTATACTGAAGGATATTCTATGCGATTACTTTTTATCTCTCTTATCTTACTTATGATTTCTGGTTGCATGGAAACTCCTGAGCTTTCCTCTTCAAAAGAAATGACAGCTCAAGATCAAATAAAGTCTAATAAAACCGAAGCTCAAAAAGCAAAAGATGAGTATATTTCACTTCAAAAGCAGAGGAAGAATGAGTAAACTATTCTATTAACCTTAGATTAATCTGACTGCACTATACTTGCACTAAATTCAATAATTTAAAAGGAATACTATGGCTTTATATGATAGAGACTATACATCAGCAGAAGCTGCTTATGTACAAGAGGGTGCTTCAGTAAGTTTCATGAAGCAAACTTACCAACTTTTAGCTGCAAGCATGATCGCAGCAGCAGCAGGGGCTTATGTTACTATGCCTTATGCAGAAACTGTAATACAATATAAATGGCTCATTTTTGGATTTGAACTCTTTATGCTTTTTATCGGTCTCGGAATGACAAGAAATAAACCAGGACTAAATCTGGCAGCACTTTTTGTCTTTACTTTTGTGACAGGTATCTCTTTGGTGCCACTTCTGGCTTCTCTCATCGGTGCAGGTAATGGTGCAATGATCGGAAATGCTTTCCTCATGACTTCTGTACTTTTCGGATCACTTAGTCTTTTTGCTATTAATAGCAAAACAGATTACTCGAGTTGGGGAAAACCACTTTTTATTATACTTATTGTAGTTATCATTGCTTCACTTGTAAATATCTTTATACTTCAGAGTCCTATGATGCATGTAATAATTACTGCTGGTATTTTACTTTTATTTGGTTTCTTTACTATCTATGATACGCAAAACATTGCGAATGGTGCATATGATTCACCTGTAGATGCGGCTGTGTCGCTTTATATAGACTTCCTCAATATGTTTACAGCATTGCTTCAACTACTTGGAATCTTTGGTAGTGATGACTAAAAAATAACTTCAGTGAAGATTGAGTATCCTACGGATCTCTATCTGAACTGACTTGAAAAGACTGCAACAAACCGGCTTTAATCAAAAGCACTTCAATCTAAATATTTATCTGTTGACTTCAGCACTTTATATACCATTATTCCCGGCTTTATCACTGTTTCAATATAGTTTGGGTATAATCGCCAAAATTATACCCAAATTTAATTTTGGCTACTTAAACAAAGTAAAGAGGAATAGATGACATCAACACTTTTAATCGTACAAATCGTATTGGCACTTGCTATTACAATTGCTGTACTACTGCAAAAAAGTTCAAGTATAGGACTGGGTGCATATAGCGGAAGCAACGAATCTGTATTTGGAGCAAAAGGACCTACTGGCTTTCTTGCAAAACTTACATTTTCACTTGCCTTTCTTTTTATTGTAAATACATTGGCTTTAGGGTATCTTTATACTTCAGAAAGCAGCAGTTCAGTTGCAGATACAATCGTACCTAAAAACAATGCTGCTGTACCTGCTGCACCAACTACAGCAACCGACACAACTCCTGCTGCACCATCTGCACCAACAGCTAACTAATCATTTTTCAAGAGGGGCTATCCTTCTTGATATCTTCATTCTATATATAGAAACTTCTAACCCATTACTGAAAGGTAAAAAAGGGTAAAATTTCCCTAAAATAATACCAAGGAGATGGTTATGGTAAATGAAATTTTTGAACACACAACTGAAAATATGCAAAAAAGTATAGATGCCTTAAAAAGAGACTTCACTACACTACGAACAGGGAAGGTCACAACGGGTATTGTGGACAACATTAAAATAGATTACTATGGTACGATGACAGCACTCAATCAAGTAGGAAATGTTATTGCAACCGATGCTACTACGATCAGTATTACTCCATGGGAAAAAAATCTTCTTGGTGCCATTGAAAAAGCCATTCAGGAAGCAAATATTGGAGTCAACCCAAACAATGACGGAGACTTCATCAAACTCTTTTTCCCTCCTATGACATCTGAACAAAGACAAGAGATAGTAAAGCAGGCAAAAGGAATGGTTGAGCATGCAAAAATTGCTATCAGAAATGTTAGAAAAGATGCTAATGCCAAAATAAAAAAACTTGAAAAAGAAAAAGAGATCAGTGAAGATGAATCTAAAAAAGCCCAGGAGCAGATACAGAAAATCACTGATGAACATATTGCTAAAGTAGAAGAAGTTTTCAAAAGCAAAGAAGCGGACATCCTAAAGGTATAATGATGAATGTAGAACAGGTCTATAAAGATGCCAACGCCTTGCTTGAAGGGCACTTTCTTCTTGCCAGCGGTAATCACTCCAACAGATATCTTCAAAGTGCAAAAGTACTTGAATATCCTAAAAAAGCTTCTCAACTCACTGATGCTCTTGCAAAGATGATCCGTGAGAGCGGCATAGAAGTAGATACAGTATGTGCACCTGCACTGGGTGGTGTACTTGCAGGATATGAACTTGCTCGTTCTCTTGATGTCCGTTCTATTTTTGTTGAGAAAAAAGAGGGTGGAATGGAACTTCGCCGTGGATTTGAAGTCAAAGAAGGTGAAAAGGTTATTATCTGTGAAGATATTATTACCACTGGTGGTTCTGCTGTCAAAGCGGCAAAGGCTATAGAAGCATTAGGTGCAAAAGTGGTTGCCTTTGCTTCATTGGCAAACAGAGGATTTTGTAAACGTTCGGGCAGCACTACTGAAGCAAAGCCTGAATGTAAACTTCCAAATGATATACCTCTTTTTTCACTTGATGACTTTACTTTTGAAATGTTCACCCCTGATGAATGCCCTATGTGTAAGGAAGGTAGTATTGCTATCAAGCCTGGCAGCAAAAATTAGTCTCTAAACATGGATATCATACTCTGATATCTGTTTAGAAGCCACAGGAACCTCTTCCCAAATATACTTCTCCGCAGTATTGACTCTTTTCTCCTGTATTGTTTAATTCTTTTAATTTTTTATATTCTACTATTACATTCAAAAGCTCTGACTTGTCTGGCTTTTTTCTTGTAGCCATGTAGCCTATGATATTTTTATCATTATCAAATTTTGGCTGGATTACTATTTCTGTCCAATAAGAGATACCATCCTTGGAGATATTCCTTACATACCCACTCCATGTTTTCCCCGATGATGTCATTTGACATGCATCTTTAAAAATATCTTCAGGCATATCGGGATGCATATGTATACAATGAGGGAGACCAATCAATTCCTCTTTAGCATAGCCGCTTGCTTCTAAAAATCTTCTGTTTGTATAGGTGACATAGCCTTCCCTGTCTGTTTCCAGTATCATTGTCTTTCCTGTATAAAACACCTCTTTATCCTGAACTGCACTTCTATGCACAGTATCCCCGGTCTTACTGTTTAGATATTCCATCATTTAAAACATCCTATATTTTAAGATAATATTTCATTATATTATAAGTTATTTTAAACTTAACTTTAGGCTCTCCAAACTATAGCACAGATCTTTACATCTATATCGGTCCTTCGTGGTTTTACTTTAAATGTTTCAATTTCACAATTTTCTATATCAAATTTCTCATTTAATGCATCTATTTTATCTTCCAGTTCATATTCTAAAGCTTCAATATCATCTTGGATAGCCATCATACGTTCTTCTGCCCTACTCATATCTCCGCGCTCTTTAAGTATTTTACTTCCTTTACTGACGGCACGGCCTATCTTAGTAGGACTAGTACGTCCGAACAGTGCTCCCAGTACTGCTATTCCTGATTCTATGATGGATCCTGTAGTATCTGATGACTCTTTATCTACACGCTCTTTGGCACGAGAGAGTCTTTCTAAAAGTGTTTTCTCTTTTGAGCCATAACGAGTCTGAAGTTTTTCTATCTCATGCACTTTCTTCTCTTGCAAAATATCTTGCAACCTCACAAGAAAATCTGAACGGGACTCCCCCACTTTAGACTCTAATTTAGGTGAAGTACAACGAAAAAGCTCTAAATTTTCTTGTTGATAGAGGGTATCTTTTAATTTTTTTATGGCTTTTTTCAATCCCTTGTCTTCCAAAACAATATCTGGAAGAATATGAAACTTTGCATTTGCCGGTGCTATATGAGGGAAATTTGTAAAGTCCAGTTCTTCTTCAACGGCATCTTCCCAGGTCAGGCTTTGTTCTTTCCCCTCCAGTACCAAAGAGAGCCAAAGTTCTTTCTCTTCATCTATACCTCTACGTTGCTGAAAAAAGTGGACTTCTGCCTTTGCAGCCAATGTTGGAAAAAAAACATTCTTCTGCGTTGCATCCGGCTCATAATACTGTGGTATAGAGTCATCTATGTGTTGAATACTTTCAAGTTTATCATGGTTTCGTATCAGTGTATCTACTGTTTCTATCTTTATGCTCTGAGCCTCTTTTTGTACTTGCATAAGTGCAGCTATTTCATCTCTTTTTAATGGTCCTTTTAGGTAACTCATCACCCAGCGTGTGCTAAAAAGATGAATATCATCCAAGTGTGCACTTTTGAGGAAGAAGGTTCTCTTTTTCAAGTTTGCCAATAGCTGCTTGATCTCACTTTTGTCAAAGCTGGAACCTACTTTCCCTCCAAGTCCATCTATCACTCTTTCTATATCCTGGGTCGTCTGCAGTCGCCCTATGAACCATGTACCGATATTTGAAAGTCCTTTATAGTCCAGATCTACCGGGTTTTGTGTACTGAGTACAACACCTACACCAAAGGCCCGTGCCTGTTTTAAGAGAAGCAGCATAGGTTCCTTGCTTGGTGGATTTTTTGTAGGAGGGAAGAAGCCAAAGATCTCATCCATATAGAGCAGTGTTTTTAGTGAAGATGTACCACTTTGACGACGCATCCATGCAATATATTTGTTCAGCAGTAGCGTGACAAAGAACATACGCTCCTCATCATTCAGATGGGAAATAGAAAAGATGGCTACTTTAGCCTTACCGTTTTCATCATATAGGAGCTTTTGGATATCCAGGTTTTCCCCTTGCAACCAGAGTGAAAAACTGGGACTTGCAAGCAGGGAATTGAACTTTGTTGCAAGCTTAAAGCGATCAGCTTGCGGATAAAAGTCATCTAAAGTTAGTACGCCTATCTTTTTAAACGAAGGATTAATGATCTTTCCTATGATACTTTCTATACCCAGATTTTCACCTGCCAACCATGATTTTGTAATGATCTGTGCAAGGACTATATACTCTTTTGAATCCAAAGGGTCAGCATCTATACCCACCAAAGAGAGTAAACTTGTTGTTGTACTTTTGAGATAAGAAGTAAAAAGATCACTATCTTCCATGATCTCAGATGGAGGTGCTTCAAGCGAAGACATAATATTGATCGCCACACCTGCAGAGCTCCCCGGTGTATAGATGGTCTTTTTTACTTGATGGAACTTCTTTACCCGTTCAGTCGTTTGTCCTGAACTTTCTATGCCTTCTTTCCACATGCTGGATATCTTTTTCGCATACTCACCTACATCTGCTTCTTTGGCTTTGGCTTCATCATTTACCCATGGTTCAAAAGAGGTCGAAGAAAAACCGGGATCAGTAAGGCAAAGGTCACCCATATCTCCTTTGGGATCTATGACAATTGAGGGAATATTGTCCATCACCGCTTCTTCTATGATACCTACCCCAAGTCCTGTCTTACCAGAACCTGTCATACCTATAATGGCAGCATGTGTCGTGAAATTTTTATTTTTCAGCAATGTAAGTGCTTCGGTCACTTCCATTGTTGTTTTATCTACATCTTTACCCAGATAAAACAGCCCTAATTTTTCATATATCTCTTGCATACTATCATCCTTACTCTTTTTATAAAAGAATTTTTGAAGCCCTCTAGATATTTTCTCAATTATTGTAACAAAATTCGGGAGGAAGAAGGCTTACTGTCTTACAGAGACAGAAACAGAGGGGTTTGTTTCATTCGTTTCATTCGTTGTATTTATTTTATTTGAAGATGCTGGATTTTTCTTTTGTATTTTTTTCTTTTCTGGTCTGGAAACACCTTGTATCATGAAACTGATAGGTTCTTTTGCTTTCTGCTGTAGTAAAACCAAAATCTTGTCTTTTTGATGATAAACATCAAATATCTCGACATCCTTCATAAGAGGGTTTATCTCTACCCTATCTTCCGGACCTAAAGGCAGTGTATATACATTTCCTTCAATCCGTGCCAGGGTATTGTCTTTTTTCAATACGACCCAGCACACTTTTGCTACGGACAATGCGTAGAGAGAATTTTTAGTCTGTTCTATGCACAGTCTGCTAAATTCATCTTTTTTTATACTGATATTGCCATCAGAACTTAAAATATCCAAATAGAGTGTTTGTGTAGTTTTAGTGACTTTTTTAGATTTTTCCAAATACTGAAAAAGATGTTGGTTGGAATCACGCAGCATATCTACACTTTGATAAAGTGCAGGAAGGATGATGCCTAGAAGAGCGATGGAGATAAGTACCTCGATCAAAGTAAATGCTTTACGGTTGTCCATCTCTTTTAGCCATCCATTAATCCGACTCGGATAGCTTCGTCATAACTTGTTTCACCGGCTAAAAGCATCTCTTTAAGCTTATCTGCAATCGTTTTCATACCCTTCTTTTTCATCACTTCACGAACTTGATGGTCATTAAAACCGTCTTTCATCATCTCTTTAACTGTATCATCTATAATAAAAAGTTCACCTATGGCTTGCCTGCCTTTATAGCCGGTAAAGTCACACTCTTTGCAGCCTATTGCTTTAAAATAGTGCTTCTCTGCAGGTACTTCTATCTCTTCTGCAATAGCAGGTGGCAGTAATGCCTCTTCTTTACAGTGTACGCAAAGTTTTCTTGTAAGTCTTTGTGCAAGTACGCCTAAAAGTGTAGAGGAGATCAAAAAATTTTCAATACCCATATCCATCAGACGGCTCAATGAAGAGGTTGAGTCATTTGTGTGCAAGGTAGAAAGTACAAGGTGCCCTGTCAGAGCTGAACGCAAGGCAATATCTGCGGTTTCATTATCACGAATCTCCCCTACCATAATAATATCCGGATCTTGTCTCAAGATGGAACGAAGACCTGTAGCAAAGGTGAGTCCGACTTTTGTATTGACCTGTATCTGACTGATATTGTCTGCATTGTACTCTACCGGATCTTCTACCGTAATGATGTTTTTATCCGGTGTTGAAATATGCTGTAAACAAGCATGCAGCGTGGTAGATTTACCCGACCCTGTAGGTCCTGTAACCAATATCATACCATGTGCATGATTCAGAAGTTTATAGAGATTGTGTGTCACATCATCCTGAAATCCTAATGATTCGAGTGTCGGAATATGCTCACTTTGTGCCAGTATCCTCATAACTACCCGCTCTCCATGATAGGTGGGAAGGACAGAAACCCTTACATCCAGTGTTTTACCTGAGATACTGATCTGTGTACGGCCATCTTGAGGTACTCTCTTCTCTGAAATATCAAGATTGGAGATAACCTTGATACGGTTGATCACCAGGGTTATAATACTTTTTTCCAGATCTATATGCTTTTTAAGGGCACCATCTATACGTAACCTGACTTCACCTTTCTTCTCACCACTTTCTATATGAATATCACTTGCCCCTTTTTGAATGGCTTGAAAAAACAGAGAATTGACCAGTTTGATAATAGGTGCAGACTCTTCACTTGAAAGCAGATCCTGTGAATTTCGGATGAATTCCAGAAGATCGGACTCTACTTCTATGAGTTCGTCCGAAGTGGTTGACATATCTTCAAAGTCAGACCCTGTCTGGATCTCCAAAAATTTATTTTTAAGTCTTGCAAAACTCTCTTCATCAAGCAGTACTATAGGATAATCAAGTGAAAGTTTGGAAAGATGGTTCAGTGCATCTGACAATGTATTTTGCTCCACTATAGTCGTTTTCACACCATTTACATTACTGAATAACAGAGAGTGTTTAAGTGCGAGTTTATGGTTTATCTCTTCTTCCCATAAAGGTTCAAGGTTCACATCCTGTAGGCGCGGGAACTGCATTGTTACTCCTCTTCCTCATCCAGCACAGATAAATTGCTTTTAGGCTTTCTTCGGATTCTCTGGCTTGCAGGACTTACCGTACTTTCATCACTATAGCTTTCACCGCTCTTTTTTTCGAGCCCTTCACGTACAAAAGCATTATATTTGGTCTGTATCTCTTCAAGTTCGGCAAGTGCTGTCCGTAAACGCTGAAGATCATCACTTTTTCTTATGATATAAGGGGTAAGATAGATAACAACATTTACTTTACTCTGTGCACTGTCTCTGGAAGTAAATAGTTCTCCAAGTATAGGGATATCTCCCAAGAACGGCACTTTTGTAACCGTTTTCCCTCCTGAACTTTTGATCAGTCCGCCTAAAATGATCGTCTCACCGTTATTGACAATTGCATTGGTCAGTACTTTACGTTTCGTTGTGGTTGGTCTGTCTGCGGAAGCACTTGAACCAGGCAGGACATCTTCAATCTGTGTTTCCACTTCCAGTGTGACTTTGTTATTGCTGGAGAGTCTCGGTTTTACTTTCAAGGTAATCCCTATATCTTCCCTTGAGTAGTTATTGACAATATTTGCCTGCCCCTGTGTGGACTGCTGAGCCTGGGTTAAAATAGACTGTGTCTGCCCTACATAGATAGAAGCTTCTTTATTGTTAGTACATAGAATAGAGGGTTCACTCAGAATGTGTGCTGCACCGTTTTGTTTAAGAAGGTCAAGTTTTGCACCCAAAGCAAAGATCTGTGAGATATTACTGTCAAAACTGAATGCTTTATCCGTAGAAGTATATGCATTTCCATTAATATCAAATTGTGTAGTCTCATTATTCAGGAATCCCAGCAATGTATCTGATACCATTAAAGAGGATGCTCCCATATTCCCTGCCAGCGAGAAAAGCCCCGTAGAAGTGATCTTCCCTCCTTCAAATCCGTATTTAAGCCCGATCTGTTCAGCAAGTCCGGTATTGATCTCTACGATACGTGCTTTCACATATACCTGCACTTTGGGAATATCTATCTTTTTGACTGTCTCTCTTATGTTCCTGATCTGTTCTCCAGTCGCAAGTACAATCAGTGCATTTCTTTCCACATCTGAAACCACCATTGCTTTACTAGGCGGCTTTCCGCCTTTTTTAGGCTGTTTGAGAGCTACGCTGTTCATCTGGGAAATAAGTTTACTCAAAATCTTTTCCATCTCTTCAACATTTGAATTTTTAAGCCTAATGACATACATTTGCTGCGTAGTGCTCTCACCTTTTACGTCAAGCTGCTTGATATATTTGATCATCCGATGGTTATTATCTAATTTTCCTACCAAGATGATGGAGTTGGTTGCTTCATCTTTGAAAATATCCACTTTTTCACTCTCAATGGTTTGGGGAAAAAGTTTTTTTGCCATATTCTGTGCATTGCTGAACACATCTTTCACACTGGCGTTCTTGAGTTTCACGACCACAGATTTCTTTTCACCCCTTTCTTCTACAGCCTTGATCACTTTGGAGATAGAGCGCAATGTTCTGGGTGTTGCTGTAATGGCTAAAACATTATTCTCTTTAAAAGAGATCACTTTTGCATTTTTATGCAGTAATGGCTTTATTTTTGCACGAATGACAGCGGCATTGGAATTTTTAAGAGGGAACATCACTGTTTTCATGGTTTCACCATCTACACTGCTGCTGACATCAAGCCCTTCTCCTGCTGCATTGGCACCTTTCACCACTTTGTAGTACTCTCCCTGATCAATGATCGTATAGCCTTTACTTCCCAAAATAGAGTTTGCCAATGGTATAAGTGAACTCTTTTTAATAGGCTCTTGGGAAACAAAATTAATTTTACCCTTCAGGTCAACATCAATCAAAATATTTTTATGTGTGATCTTTGAAACCATCTCCACAAAATCTTTTATATTTAAATTACGAAAGTTTATATCTATCTTCTCTTCTTCCTGTGCATGTAACCCTATAGACAATACAAGCAATACACTCAATACTATTTTAATTAATTTCATATTCTAACTCCATTTCTTCTTTTCCTCTTTTGATCGTTAAGCTGAGACTATCTATCGAATCAATATTTTTGTAGAAATCCATTGCTGCTTCATAACTGGTCAGTTCTTGTCCGTTAACAGCCTTGATCACATCACCTCTTTGTAATCCAAGTTTTGCAAAAGGACTGTTCCTTCGAATAAAAGTTACACGGAAACCTTTGAGCTCTTTTCCATTTTTCTCTTCGGTAATTCCAATATTTTTTCCCATATCCTTCATATTCTTCGCATAGTATTCGATCAGGCTTTTATCTACGATCTTATGATCTCCTGCATCCACGATCTCTCCCTCTGCTTTTGCAGGTGATGGTTTTTCTTTTGAAGGAAGGGTATTGGACCTGATGAGGCTCTTATCTCTTTTTCCCTCTCCGCTCTTAACGAGGTCTATCCGAAAGGTTCTGGATTGTTTACTGAACGTGGCAAAATTTCTTCCTGCACCCTCTAGTACATACCCGTTAATCTCATCTCCTCTGGAAAGTACTTTTGTTTTATTTTTATATGACACTGTGATAACAGTTGTATCCGAAGCATTATAAATGGCCAGAAGTATAATATCTTTAATGTTCCTTTGAGATTTAACAGAATGGGTTGGTTTTAATTTTACAGGAACAGGCATTTCATTCGGTGTTAATTTTACTCTGTAATAGAGGGCTTTCCCCCTTTTTTCATCTATATGATCCAAACCGCCTGAAGGAAGCCACAATACCTCAACAGCGAACCAAAGCAATTTGACTATCAGTAAAAGCACCAGAACAGCAATGAGCATTTTAACCGTTTCCGGTTTAAAAAGATTTTTCATAGTACCATCCTCTCTCACCTTTTTTCAATTCGGATCTTATAGTCCCTATCTCTTTGACTTCAGTAAAATCTATATGGAGTTTTCGTTCTTTCAGATCAGCACTTCCTTCAAGTGTACCGAATACACCTTCTGCATGTATCCATACCGTCAAAGGAGAGAGTAAAGAATAGGTCAAAAGCACTTTATCTGTTGTTTGAGGGAGCATTGCTTTTAAAGAGTCATCCAGCACCACGCTGTCTATTTCAATTTTTGTGTAGAAAAGCAGGGTATGACATGTAAACTTTTCAATGCCTGCTATTTTGATCCCTTTTCCATATACGGAAGCATCTCTGATACTTAAGGAGAACCATCCTTCCTCTATACTTTGCTCATTTATCTCTATCTCTTGTTCGGCAAGCGCTTTTTCCAAGGCGTAGTACATCTCCTGTTTAGGCATAAAAGCCAACAGAGCAAACCAGAGAAGGAACAGGGTCAGAAGAATTTTTTTTACCATTTGCATTTAAACTCCACATGATACGATGGACCTGTCTTTTTGATATCCAATTGTCTGATCACTACAGGAAGATTCAATATCCCGGTAATGAGTTTGTTTAATTCTTTTGCACTTAAGCCTTCATACACTGCCGTGACTTTTCTACTTTTCCTGCTCCATTTGACTTTTGAAGCCGGAACAAGTCCTTTTAGTTTTTCTACTTTTTTACCTGTTTTTTTATCTGCCCATACTTTTTTAAGTGTAACAACTTCCTTGAAATCACTTACCGCCTGTGCTGTACGGGCTGCCTCTTCCTGCTGGGAAGAGCGCTGCCCGTTCTTATATAGAAACGCTCCAAGCATAAGCAGGAATGCCAGGAACACTACCAATTCGTTCTGATACCGTTTCAAACTCATAATGTCCCCTCTATCTCTATAGCGCCCGCCACTTTTGAAGTATGCAGCTTCTCCTTTTCAGCCAGCTCTTTCAACCGTTTGGCCACTTTGTCATTACTGCATGAAAATTGCGCTTTGAAATGTTTTTCATTCAATGTAAATGATGTTAATGTAACCCCTTTGAATATCATTTTGGAGAGTACACGTATCATTTCTCTTTTTTTTCTTTCTGTTGTATCGATCATTCTATACTTTGCAGCAATATTTTTTCTCTGGATCTCACTTTGCATAGAGGGGTATGCTTCCAGAAGCCGCTGCATCTCCTCTGTTCCTGCTTCTGATGCGTTACTGTAACGCCAACCCTCTACAAAGAATATTGCTGCAAAAGATATAAAAACCGCCGCTAATACCAGTGCTTGTTTCAAGCTGAATATGGAACCATATGTTCCTTCCAGTGAAACCCCTGTTCTGGGCGTAAAACTACGATCAAAAACCAATGGCCGCGTCTCTTCTCTCAAAACTGCCTGAGGCACAACAGTCACTGTATCGTCTAAAACCACCAGTGCTTCTTTTTTTCCCAAAAGAACCGGTGCGCTAAAAGATACAAGTGCCTGTTGCGCAAAGAAGAGTTTAGATACCTGCTCCGGCTGAATCCCCTTTGAAATGAGAAAATCACTGATCTTCTCCGGATCATATGCGATAAAAACCCAGCTTTCCTCTTCTTTAAATACCAGATATCTGTATGAACTCCCTGCTTCAAGCAGGCCGTCAAAAAGAGAGGGTGCTATTTTTTTTGCCTCATAAAGATATTTGACAGGGAGAGTTTCTTTCTTTAACGTATAAAACTGTGGTGTAAGCATCACATTCACAGTAGATGACAAAGAAACATCTTCCATTGATGCATGGACCAACAGCAGTTCTTTATTGCTTCCCATAAAATTCAAAATCTTTTACCTCTCCTTGAATATCTACAAATTTAAATCTAAATCTTTCCTCTGCATATCCATACTGAACTTCACACTCTGCTTCTTCCAAAAAATCTTTTGCAAAAAGATCTTGCCTGTATGTTCCGCCATGCTCTTTAACAAATGTTTTAAGCTTAGTCTGTCCCTCTACCCACTCTTCTTTTACTGTAACCAGGTCGATATCAAAAAGTAAAGAGAGCAGTTCTGCTGAGATATAATCACCATCTATCACCCTGGATGTAGCGCCAAATACAAAAAGCTTCGACCAGGGGACCCGACCTGCCTTTTGGTCATCCACTTCAAGTTGATATCGACTTACGATACCCTCAAATTGTTTATACGATATAATACCGTTTTTTTGACGAAGTCTGCTTTGTTCTTTTTGTACAAACTTCTCTCCCCCTCCTATCTCTTCAAGTAACATCTCCTGCAGTCTTCCCATATCCTCCAGGTTATATCTCTGTTCAATAGCATCAAATACTTTTTGTACCGCATTATACTGTTCCAACATTTCCTGACTATTACCCATACCTAACCAATTGATATTGACTCCATTTGCCAAAGGACGGCACGTAAGCATTAGGGAAAATCTGCCATCAGGAGAAGAGAGAGGCACCGGTGTCGCATATAGTGTTGTATAGAGGGTTTTTTTCTTTTTAAAGTTTTGAAATATCTTTCTGATATCTGCATAATAAAGGTTGCCCTGTATCAATGCTTTTGTCGTGTTTGCATCTTTTCTGACTTCATCAAAATAACTAAGGAGTACACCCGTCAAGGCGATTATCACAGCCAGTACAGATAAAGTAATAAGGAGAGCAAACCCTCTTCTGTGAGGGACTCTCTTAGCTATGGTATACTCGGGTTTATCCATCTAAAAGCTCTATTAAAGTAAAATCTATAGTTCGAAATATTATTATACCGAAGCAAACTAAGAAACCAAGGATTGATATGAAAAAACAAAAAAACCTAAGAGAAGGATTCTCTCTTATAGAATTACTTATCGTTATCGTAATACTCGGTGGACTTGTAGCTGTTGTTGCACCAGGACTTATGGACTCTGCAGATAAGGCAAAGAGAGATACCGTATGTCTTAAAATGAATGACCTTAAAAAAAGACTTGATATGTTTAAGCTCGATAATGGTGTTTACCCGGAGACTGAAGAGGGGTTTGAAGCACTTTTAAGCAACCCGGATGCAGATAAGTATCCTAACTACCCTGTGAAACCTTACCTTAAGAAACTACCAAAAGATTCATGGAAAACACCTTTTGTTTATTTGAAAAAAGGCTCAGAAGTTGAAATCATCAGCTTTGCTTCAGACAGAAAAGAAGGTGGTGAAGAGAGTGGTAAAGATATATTGTTCAGCCATTGTAATCAATAACATTTTTGATGTGCAAACAGCAAATAGACAAATTGCGTAAGGGGTTCTCTCTCATAGAACTTCTTATTGTTATCCTTATCATTTCTATTGTCTATTTTTTAGGGTTTAGCGGTGTAGAGGAAAGAGGCAGCCGGACGAAAGCACTCACCCCGCTTAACCTCAAATCCGCTATTATGAAATCGGATATTTTTACAGGAGAAGCTACTCTGCTCTGCATAGATGAATGTCGTTCCTGCTATCTTCGAAAAGGGATAGACTCTACCTTTCAAGCCTATAAAAGCAATATAGATCTTAGAAAGATACAAGCCTATACTTTGGACGAAAGAGAGTCTCTTCTTCGTTTGGAGTATGGACGTTATCAAGACAAGAAGATCTGTCTGATACTTGACTTCTACAAAAACGGAAGCAGTACACAGATCATTTTGAAAAATGAAAGTGGTGTCTACTTCTTGCCTGCTTTTTTTGGTACACCCCAAAAAGTAGATTCTCTAAAAAATGCAAAAGATCTTTGGCTTAAAAACAGTGACCTTGTATCAAACAGTGGAGATTTTTATTGAACACTCTACGTCCTGCATTCACCATTATAGAGATTCTCATTTCTGTTATCATCATCTCTGTTTCTATTGTGTATGTCCTTAAGTTACATAGTCAAAACCATGCACAGATCGTTTATATCTCTGAAAGAAACAAACTCTCTTTAGAGGACTCACTTTTTTTGGCAGATGATGTAACACGCTACCATAAAGAGAGAAAAACTGCCTATGAAATCCTGAGAAAACATTTTAAAATCGAAGATTTAAAAAGCAGAGAACTTTTAAAAAAGAATGCCCGGGATCTCTTTATCCCTGAACCTCTTAAGATCTTACCTGTTGAGGGATATGGTCCTACTGCTATCGTAGATGAGATCATGCTTAAAGACAAATACTCTTCTATATACCATCATGTTAAGATAAGTAATTTTTAACCGTTCCTTTTCCCGTTTTTATAAACATCACAAAAAGTCCCATTCCCTCTATGGAACCCTCCCGGCATATCACCTTATATAAGGTGATAATACCTATAGGACCTTATGAATCTTTGGAAGTTGTCTGCTTATTTAATCGAAATATTGCGTGCTTTTCTGGACTCCTCTTTCTCTAATGTAATATAGAGCCGTCCATCTTCAAAATGTGCAGAGATATTTTCTCTATCCACATCTTTTGGCAAGATAAAACTTCTTGAAATCAAACCAAAATTACTCTCATGCAGATAATAGTCATCCTCTTTTACCTCTTTTTTGGTTTGCCTTACAGCATTGACTGTAAGATAATCATCTTCAATTTTAAGTTCAATATCCTCTTTTTTAACACCAGGCAAGTCAATCTCTATATCATAAGTATCACTACTGTGTCTTGCAAAGTTTGCCAATGGCAAATGTCTGGCTACATTACCCAATGCCTCTTTTGCAACCTCTAATCCATGTTCCACTTTTTCCTCAACATTTTGAACTAACTCTTTTCCTTTTTCTGCAATACTCATAATGACCTCCTTATTTAATCTCAATTTTTTTACTGGATGTGTCTATTTTAAGCTTAGGAATGACTATCTCCAAAAGACCATTTTCAGACTCTGCATGGATATTTTCAATATCTACTTTTTCAGGAAGTGTAAAACTTCTTGAAAAGACACCATAGCTACTCTCTACTTTATGGTAATCTTCCTCTTTTACTTCTTTTCTGAGTTTTCTCTCTCCCGAAATAGTTAATACATTACCATCCACTTTTACATCTACATCTTCTTTTTTAATTCCTGGTAACTCAACTTCTATATGGTATGCTTCTTTACCCTCTCGTGTATTTACTTTAGGATTAAAGTCTACTAAAGAGTGCATCTCTTGTTGCTCTCCTACTGACTTCATAATAGCATTTACCAAGTCAAAACTTTTTCTTATATCATTAAATGGTTCATAATGTCTTACTAACATACTTTCTCCTTTTTTAATAATTTATTATAGAGGTATTATAAAAAATAGTTCGGAGAAAAAATGCTACTAAAGTTGCATTTTGTACATTTTAATGTAATAATAATTGCTTGGAGTAGGTTAAAAGTTTTTTGACATCTTTAATAAAGATATTTTTACGGCGCTTCTCTATCGTTTGATTGTTTTCAAGCACTTTCAAGTGTCTTTCAATTACATGTCTGACAGTCCCTAAGAGTTTGGCTATCTCTGTTTTGGAAAGATTTTGTAAAAGCTGAAAATAATGTTTATTGTTGGGATCAATATTTTGCAGTAAAAGTTTAGAGAGTCGTTCAAAAGTATTATATAGAGATAAATCACTTGCCAATTCTTCTGTATGACGCATTTGTGAAGCCAGGTAAGGGAAAAAATGACGATTAAACTGCTCATTGGTACGTAGCCACTCACGTACTTTTTCAATGGGAAATTCCAAAAGTTCAACATCTTCAAGCACTTCATAAAGCACATCATGGGGTTTTCCGTCAAGAAGTATCAGTGTATCAAACATATCTCCCTGACGATAGATAAAAAGTGTCTGTTCTTTACCGTTACTCAAGTTCATCTGATAACTTTTGATTTTCCCTTTCAAAACAATGTAGAAATAAGAAGAGAGTCTATCGTCAGCGAAAGGCATCTCCTTTTTTTTGAAAGGGACTACCTTTCCATATTTGCTAAATTGTTGTTCAAAACTCTGATCTAAGTCTTTAAAAATTTCTATCTCATAGTGCTGCACTATTTTCCTTTTTTAGATTAGATAAAAGTATAATAATTTAAGGTAAATGAATGATGAATACCTCTTCATCCATTTTTTCTTATTTCCTTTTCTTAAAGATACAGCTAAAAAAGTTATAATATCACTAATTCAGTCAAGGACTATAATACAGATGCTTTTTAAATATAAAGGATTTGACAAATCAGGGAAAAAAGTCAAAGGTACTGTTACTGCCAGTTCAGTAGAAGAGGCTGGACAAAAACTGCGTTCCGGCGGCATCTACCATGAAGGGCTCTCCCCTACAAAAGAGTTTTCCCTTGAAGCTTTTTCCAAACGTCAAATGCCTGGTGAACTTCTTGCTACTTTTTCAAAAGAACTCTCTTCCTATCTTAACTCCGGCATGACGATCTTGACAGCCATTAAACTTCTTGAAAATCAGCACGAGGGAGAAAAACGTTATGTCTCTTTTTTAAATTCAATCAAAACTATGATCGATGAAGGTAAATCACTCTACCATGCACTCAATTCCCAAAAAGTTTATGCTATGCCTGAGTTCTTCTTACAGAGCCTGAACATTGCCGGACAAAGCGGGAAAATGGTGGAAGTACTTAGCAATATGGGAAATTTCTTCTCTGCACAGAACAAAGTAAAAAAACAGGTGAAAGGTGCAATGGTCTACCCTGCTATTATCTTTACGGTTGCCATAGCCATGACCAGTTTTCTCATTGCTTTTGTGGTACCTAAAATTACAGCTATTTTTGAAGATACTGACCAGGAACTCCCGCCTATCACACAATTTGTACTGAATATCAGTGATTTTTTAACTGCTTATTATATACATCTGATCATAGGTATCACCCTTTTTATTGTACTCTTTAAACTGTCATATGCAAAAATAGACTCATTTCATAGGCTCATAGACGGATGGTTGCTAAAAATACCTGTTTTGGGCTCACTCATCCAAAATCATGAACTGGGAAGATTTTCTTACATTCTCTCTTTAATGCTTGATTCAGGAGTTGCTTATGCACAGGCTGTTAAGCTCTCTATCGCATCATTTGGCAACTATAAACTCAGGGAACTTTTTGAAAAAGCCTCTACCAAGGTCCTTGAAGGAAATAAGCTTTCCAATGCCTTACAACTTACAAAAGGCGTTAAGTTAAAACGTAACTTTATGCAGTCACTTGCTCTAGGTGAAGAGTCCAGTGAAGTAGCAAGTATCCTAAACAATATTTCAAATCTATATGCCGAAGAGAATGAAGATAAACTCAAATTACTTTTGAGCCTGCTGGAACCTTTTATGATGTTGTTTATCGGTGTAATTGTTGGCGTGATCGTATCTGCCATGCTCCTCCCTATCTTTACTATGACGCAAGGCTTACAATAAAACTATAAAGGAATAATATGACAAAATTACAAAAATTAGGGTACTTAATACTACTTAGCACAACTGCTATCTATGCCGATACCATTGGGGGAGAAGTCTCTTTAGGGTTTTACAGCCATACTCCTAGCGGTTATGCCTCATATGAGAGCACTGTATCTGTAGATCTTGAAGATGATCTGAAATGGAGCCAAGAACAAGATGTGATACTAAAAGCATATATTGAGCATCCTTTTCCTTTTCTCCCGAATCTAAAGGTAGGCTATACAAATCTGTCACATGACGGACAAGGCACCGTTACTGCCTTCTCTTGGGGAGGTATCATTAATGTAGATGGAGATATAGACTCCTCTCTTGATCTTAAAATGTATGATGTCACATCTTACTACGAATTACTGGATAACACCATTGAAATCGATACCGGTATCACATTACGCTATTTGGATGGTAATATCGATGTTACGGTCACACCAGTTCTTTCATTCTTAGAAGAACATGAAGTTGTCAATTTTACTTCTTTGGTCCCTATGTTCTATGGAAAATTCAGAGCAAATATTCCGGCAACCGATATTAGTTTACAAGCCGAAGGAAACTTCATTACCTATGAAGATACTACTTTTTATGACTACGAGATCAGTGCACGCTACACTTTTACAATGGGACTCGGTATTGAAGCAGGATATAAAGCAGTTCATCTTGACAGTGAGGATCTTGAAGAAGGACTTAGCACCGATATAGACTTCAAAGGTCCTTATGCTAGCATCATCTGGGATTTCTAATGGCAAAACAACGATTTCGCAATATAAAGCAAGGTAAAATAAAAGAAGAAAACATAAAAGATGTTTCTTCTCTAAAAAAAAGAGACTACGCTTCCAAGACAAGTAAAGTAAAAGCATTTCTCACTGATGCATTCATGCTTGTAATGCCCATTATGTATATTGTCTTCTATCTTGTAATGGGTGGACGAGAAGGCTTTGCGGAGCATAAAGCACTTGGATGGTTATACATCCTGGTTCCATTGGTTATTATACAGACCATTTTTATGTTTAAAACAGGTCAAACACCAGGGTATCGTGCCTATAACCTAACAGTTATAGATGAGTCGACTGGAGAAAAACCCTCTTTTTTTGTGATACTTTTTAGAAATCTTTGTGCTGTTCTGTCTTTTTTTACCATTTTTGGTTGGGTAATGATGTTCTTTAGAAAAGACAGTAAAACACTTCATGACTTTTTAAGTCATACTGCTGTTATCTACAAAAAATGAAATTAAAGCCCTCTCTACTTTCCCCTCTTTTAGGGGCATACTACTTTTTTTATTTTGCGCTTGTGGGTGTGTATGTTATCTTTATGCCAAAAGTTTTACTTGAACTGGGATACTCTACTGTTGAAGTAGGTATCGTTTATGCTGCGGCACCCTTTATGCGTTTTTTACTCCCTTTCGTGTTTCGTCACTATCTGGCACTTACACTTAAAGTCTATCTGCTCTCTCTTCTGTTGACCTTTGCCGGTACACTTCTTTTTTTAGCTACCGTTGAGAGTTTTTGGGTTTATCTTCTTGCCAATCTTCTTTTTGGTGCAGCAATGGGTATCTCTCTACCCTACGTAGAGACTATTGCTCTTGGCTCTTTGTCTAAAGGTCATTATGGGAAAGTACGTCTTTGGGGTTCTTTAGGATTTATGGGGATTGCTCTTTGGTTAGGAAAAGTACTTGAAGCACCTTACCATGCACTCTACTATCTGAGTACTGTGGCATTTTTAACCCTTTTATTTGGCGCATTTCTTACAAAGTATGATACCACCTCCCATCAATCAGCACAAGATGATGCCAGTTTTTCTCTCTCAAAATATTGGGCATTTTGGATCTCTGTATTTCTTATGCAAGTAGGCTTTGGAGGCTTTTATAACTTTTTTACCATTTATGAAACTTCCCATGGTATCTCTCTTGAAATGATCTCTTGGATGTGGAGTTTTGGTGTCATCTGTGAGATAGTCATGCTTTACTTTCAAGGACCTCTCCTGCAAAGAAATCTACTGAATATCTTACAGTTTGCCACACTTGTGACTGCTCTGCGATGGATGATACTTTATCTTTTCCCTGATTCAGTAATGCTCACCTTTACATCTCAGTCCCTGCATGCTATCAGTTTTGCCCTCTATCATACGGCGGCCATCACCTATGTCTTTTCACTCTATACACAAAAAAAACTTGCTCAACAATTTTTCCTAGGCATTGCCTTTGGATTGGGAGGCTCTGTTGGTGCTATGCTCTCTGGACAGATTTATGGAGAAAATATGTTTTTAATCGAAGCTGTTATCACTTTTATTTCATTTATGGTATTGTGGACACATCAAAGACGTAAAGCAGGACTTGCATATGAAATATGATATACCAGCCGTCATCTTTGCAGGAGGGAAAAGCTCTCGCATGGGTAAAGACAAAGCATTGCTGCCTTTTGGAAAGTATAATACACTGAGTGAATTTCAGTATAAGAAACTTAGTTTGCTGTTTAAAAAAGTCTATCTCTGTGCAAAAGAGGATAAGTTTGATTTTGAAGCTGCTGTCATCACTGATAAATATGAAGAGAGTTCACCGTTGGTAGGCATTATCTCACTTTTTGAGACATTGGAAGCAGATGAAATTTTTATACTTAGTGTAGATGCTCCATTTGTAGATGAAAAAGTCATAAAAAAACTTTTGCGACCTACTGAAGAAAAGTTTGATGCTATTATCGCTAAAAGCCCCAATGGAGTACAACCACTCTGCGGTGTATATAGACGTTCCATATTGCCCTTGGCGCAAAAGCATTTAACTGAGGGGAATCATAGACTAAATGATCTACTCAAGGAAGTGCACACTCGGTTTGTTACTTTTGAGGATGATGCACCTTTTATAAATTTAAACCATCCTCATGAATATGAACTTGCCTTAAAAAAGTTCTTTTGATTTATAAAACTTATTTTGTTTTAAAACTCATTTTTTTTTCACTATCAAGCATTTGCATCATTAACTTTTTAGAGAAAAACAGAAATTTTTCAAACAATGTACTATGATACTTATCTTTGTGGTATATCATCAAAAAGTCTCTTTTGCACTCAAAGTTTTTCACATCTACCTGATATAGTTTCCCCTCTTTTATCTCATTTTCAACAGAGATCTTTGAGATACAGGTTAGACATTCACGGTTCATCAATATACTTTTGATAGACTCCGTATGCCCCAACTCAAAAAAGATATTCAGATTATCTACTTTTTCTTTAATGTAGTTCAAAAAGACTTCTCTTGTACCGGATCCCTCTTCTCTGAGTACCCATCTCTTTTCAGCCAATTCATCAATATAACAGGATTTAGATAGATTTTTATCTGAAGTTACCACTAGAAGCTCGTCTACTCCTATCTTTTCTTTGATAATATCAGAACCAGAAACAAATCCTTCTACAAAGCCGACATCAATGGTTCCTTCCTGGATCATCTGCGTGATCTCTTTGGTATTGCCTTCTTTAAGTGTAATTTTTACATCAGGATAGGAACTCATATAGCTGCAAATAATAGAAGGCATCAGATAATCTACAATCGTAGTGCTTGCACCTACACGGATCATCCCTTTATTTTCTGAATTTTTAAATTCATACTCAATATCTGAAAGTTTTTTAAAAATAGGGTCGATCTCTTTGTAGAATGCTCTACCCACTTCATTAAGGACTAACTTCTTATTGATCCTGTCAAAGACAGGTCGTCCCAAAATATTTTCCAACTCTTTGATGGACATTGAAATGGCTGATTGACTCAGCTTCATCTCTTTGGCTACATTTGTCAAGTGTCCTGATGATACCACATTCAGAAAAATTTGCATTTGTCTAAGGGTTAATTTCATATTCTCTCTTTTTATTCTATCTATCTATCTATAAAATTTATTAACATTCTATATTTTATTGATTTGTCTATTATATCAAAATTATAGTAGAATTTCAAAAACGTTATCAATATTTTTGAACATATTCAATGTAAAAAAGGATGCATATGGCTTTTTCACCCCAAAATCGTGCAGGAACAATGAGCGGTATCCTCTTTGTCGCTATTTTTTCAGCTGCAGCAACCTACATCTCAGGATTAACACCGGTAAAAGCACTTGGCCTTTCTCCTCTTGTTATCGGTATCGTGATGGGTATTTTTTATGCTAACACGCTGCACAACCAAACCCCAGAGGCATGGCAAAGTGGTATCACTTTTTCCGGTAAAAAGATTTTACGTTTTGCTATCGTACTTTATGGATTTAGAATTACTTTCCAGCAGATAGCTGAAGTAGGATTGGATGGTTTCCTCGTTTCACTTATTATGCTTACAAGTACACTTATATTGGGTTCTTGGTTAGGCTATAAAATATTTGGTATGGATAAAGACACCTCTATACTTACTGCATCTGGAGCATCAGTTTGTGGTGCAGCAGCAGTACTTGCAACTGAACCTGTCCTAAAAGCTGAAGAGTACAAAACAGCTATTGCTGTTTCTATGGTAGTACTCTTTGGAACCATCTCTATGTTTTTGTATCCCGTACTTTACACAGCTTTTATCGAAAATGCCTCAGGATTTTTACATATGACTGCTAGAGAGTTTGGTATCTATGTGGGTGGAACAATCCATGAGGTAGCACAAGTGGTTGCCGTACCTGCCTCTGTTCCAGGTTCTCCTGTAGAGATGGCAAATGCTGCAGTTATTGTAAAAATGACACGTGTCATTATGATCGCCCCTATGCTTATTGTATTAGGACTCTATCTGGCATATACAGCAAAAAAAGAGGGTGGTGAAACGAATGGTAAGATGAAACTTGTTATTCCTTGGTTTGCAGTTTATTTCATTATGGTTGCAGGATTTAACTCTTTGCATCTTGTGCCACAAAATATTGTTGATATTATTAATGAAATAGATACCTTCCTGCTTACCATGGCAATGACGGCTTTAGGAATGGGGACTATCTTTGCCAAATTTAAAGGCTTAGGTCTTGCACCTGTCTATACTGCTTTAAGTATGTTTATTTGGCTTGTTGTAGGTGGGTTTGTTGTCACCAAGTTGGTTTGTGCATAAAGAGAGCGTTAAGCGTTAAGCGTTAAGCGTTAAGCGTTAAGCGTTAAGCGTTAAGCGTTAAGCGTTAAGCG
>OFAT01000038.1_pt1 | contig 23916 bp, 24 predicted proteins | sample 1520331 | NCBI WGS metagenome assembly OFAT01 (sample SAMEA3696446, study PRJEB22514) | metagenome | biome: water; feature: marine; material: hydrothermal vent | place: Pacific Ocean | collected 2014-08-12 | depth 1521 m
TGAAATATTAAATGACAAATCTTTAAAAGATATAGATTTTAGATCCAAAAATATAGATATAGTAATAGATGCAAGTGGTATCAAAATAGATTTAGATATTTTAAATGCTCTTGATATAAAACATATATTTTTAACACATCCAAGAAAAGATGTTCAAAATATAGTTTTAGGAGTTAATGAAAAAAAATTAGATAAAAAAGATATTAAAGTTATATCTACAAGTTCTTGTAATGCTACTGCTTTATCTGTATTGTTAAAACTTATAGATGATAAGTTTGGTATAGAGTTTGGAGATGTTACAACTATTCATCCACTTTTAAATCATCAAAAAACTTTAGATAGTAATTGTATAAGCAAAAGTGATAGAGATATAAACTGTAACTTTGAGTTTGGAAGAAGTTCTACACAAAATATTATCCCAAGTGGAACTACTACTATTGAAGCTTGTAGTTATCTGTTAGCAAATATAGATCAAAATATCATATCATCAAGCTCTTTTAGAGTTCCAACATCTACAGTTGGGGCTATCAATGTAGTTTTATCACTAAAAAAATCTATATTAAAAGATGATATTGTAGATATGTTGTATAGATATGAACAAACTCAACAATACGATATATTATCTAATAATACAGAGCCATTAGTATCAAATGATTTTGCTAAAACAAGATTTACAACTATTGTAGATCACCGTTTTTTAGAGGTGAAAAACAATAAAATGGTTAAATTTGTATTATGGTATGACAATGAATGGGGATATGCCTCAAAAGTTGTAGATATAGTTAAATTAGTTATAAATCAATAATTTTTAAAATTTTTTATTTTATGCTACTTAAGTGGCAGAACTCTTTTAGAAAATATTTTATAATTTCATCGAAAATAAAATAAAATATAAGGAGTTAAAAATGATGTTAGCAAGATACAATCCAAATAATGAATTTAGAGAATTTAGAAGAAGTTTTGATATTTTAAATTCAATGTTAAACAATTTTAGTTCAACTGTTCAAACAGATACTGTTGATGTAGATTTTACACCAGCTGTAAATACAAAAGAGGAACAATCAGCATATCATATTGAACTAGATCTTCCAGGTATGAAGAAAAAAGATATAGATATCAAGGTAGAAGATAATGCTTTGATCGTTTCAGGTGAAAGAAAAATGAAAAAAGAGACAAAAGAGGAAGATTATTATAAAATAGAAAGTAGCTATGGAACATTTAAAAGGGTATTTACAATTCCTGAAGATGTAGATGTTGAAAATATCAAAGCAAGTGCTACAGATGGTGTTTTAGAGATAGTTTTACCTAAAGTTGAGGTAAAAAAACCTGAAGCAAAATCTATAGAAATTAAATAATTTTAGTTAAAATTGTGTATTATTCTGTATGAACAGAGATAATACACAATTAGTTTTAAAAAAAATCGGCAATACTCCTGCTACATTAATCAACCAAAAAGAGCTTTTTTTTGATGTGGGGGAAGATCCTCTAAATAGTGTCGATACTGCAAAATATTTCTATTTTGTCCTAGATGGCAAAATCAAAATTTACGATCTTAATATAGATACAGCAAAAGAGCAAACTTTATATATACTTACAAGAGGAGATATGTTTGATGTAGTATCTCTTTTGGATTCAAATCCTAATCAATATATTTCTGAAGTTTTAGAAGCTACACATTTAGTTCAAGTTCCATTAGTAGATGTTAGAAATATGATAGATAAAGATAATGAGTTTAAACAATATTTTTATGCTTATTTAGCTTCTAAATTAAAATCTATGGAGAATCTAGCAGTTAGTTTATCTGTATATGATGTGTATCAAAGGGTTGTGCAACTATTTGCTAAATTTACCAAAGTTGATATAAATGGTAAGCCAAAACTACATATTATTGACAATCTCAAACATGATGATATAGCTTCTATGGTAGGAAGTGTTAGAAAAGTTGTCAATAGAACTTTACAATCTTTAAAAAAAGATGGTATTATTGAAATATCAAGAAAAAAAATTATTGTTAAAAATTTCCAAAATCTACTTGATAAATTAGATATTTAATAATTTTTAGATAAAATATTACCTAAAGAGACTAAAATCAAAATAGGGATATTTTATGAAAATAATCGCAAGTAATTTTAAAACAAATCATACAAGAGCTTCAACTAAAAAGTTTATCAATGAAGTAGATAGTTATCTAAAACAACAAAATATAAATAATCAAGTTTTTATTTTTCCAACTGCTACTGCTTTAGATAGTTTTGATACAGTTTCAAACCTTTTTATTGGGACACAAAATGCTTATTTTACAAAAAATGGATCATTTACAGGTGAGATAGGCACAGAGCAATTAGATGAATTTGGTATCAAAACTATCTTAATTGGACATAGTGAAAGACGACATATTTTAGGTGAAATACAAAAAGATATAGCTTTAAAATATAACTATTACAAAGAGTTAGGATATAAGATAATATATTGTGTCGGCGAGCCACTTGATGTAAAAGAGTCTGGATTAACTGAGACTTTAAGTTATATTTGGGAGCAGTTTGAGGGTATCGATTTAGATTATGAAAATCTTATTTTAGCTTATGAGCCTGTTTGGGCAATTGGAACAGGTGTAACTGCAACAACTGATGATATAACAGTAGTGCATCAAAATATTAAACAAAAGATCAATAAACCTTTACTTTATGGTGGAAGTGTAAAACCTGCAAACTTAGATGAGATATTAAATATACCAAATGTAGATGGTGCATTAATTGGAACAGCTTCGTGGGAAGTAGAAAGTTTTACAAAAATGATAGATATAGCTTCAAAAATAAAATAGGAGGATATTATGTCAAACTTAGCGTATATTGAACATTATACAAAAGAGGATTATAAACATTGGGATAAACAATGGGAGCTAATTTATGGGCAACCTTATGCTATGGCACCATCACCTATGTTTGGACATCAGTATATAAGTATGAAAATTGCAAGACAGTTAGATGTAGCTTTGGATGATTGTGCTAATTGTTATGCACTTTTTGAAACAGATGTGGAGTTTTATGATGATACTATCGTTCGTCCAGATTGTATGGTAGTTTGTGGATTATTTAAAGATTATATTACACGATCACCTGCGTTGATATTTGAAATTATTTCACCATCATCTGCAAAAAGAGATGAACAGTTAAAATTTGAGCTATATGAAAAAGAGGGTGTAAAATATTATACAATAGTATATCCCCAAAATAAAACGGCAAAAGTTTATAAACTAAAAGATGGCAAATATATCAAAGAGGGTGATTTTTTTAATGAAAAATATACCTTTGATATAAATAGTTGTAGTATAGAATTTGATTTTGATTTTATATGGCAAAAAAATAAATAATAGGAGAAAAAAATGATAATGAATGGTAAAAAAGGTGTAATTTTAGGAGTTGCTAATAATAAATCTATAGCTTATGGAATAGCAAAGCAATGTGCAGCACAAGGTGCAACAATAGCATTTACATATCTAAATGATAGTTTAAAAAAACGAGTAGAGCCAATAGCAGCTGAATTTGGAAGTGAAAATTATGTATATCCATGTGATGTAAGTAATCCTGATGAGATAAAAGCTTTAAAAGAGTCTTTAGAAAAAGATTTAGGAGAAATAGATTTTATAGTTCACTCTATAGCATTTGCTCCAAAAGAGGGATTAAGTGGAAGATTTGTAGATATTAGTAAAAATGCTTTTGAAGTAGCTATGAATGTATCTGTGTATAGTTTAATAGAGGTTGCTCAAGTTTTAAAACCTATTATGAGTGATAGTTGTAGTATCCTTACACTTACATACTATGGAGGGGTAAAATATATACCAAATTATAATCTAATGGGTGTAGCAAAAGCAGCTTTAGAGATGACTGTAAAATATCTTGCTGAGGATCTTGGAAAAGATGGCATAAGAGTAAATGCTATAAGTGCTGGTCCTATTAAAACACTTGCAGCTGCAGGAATTGGGGAGTTTAGATTTATGTTAAAATGGAATGAAGCTCATGCTCCTTTGAAAAAAAATGTAACAACTAGTGAGGTTGGAAATAGTGGTATGTATTTACTTAGTGATTTAAGTAGTGCAGTAACTGGGGAAGTTCATTATGTAGATAGTGGATACAATATTATGGGTATGCCAGCAGTTTCATTTGATGAAGATGGTAAACAAACTATTGCTTGGGATGGAAAATAGATGGAAAATAAGATAGATTTTCAAAATTTAGCACAAAAATATCAAACTCCTTATTATGTTTATGATTTTGATTATATTACAAAACAATATCAAGAATTAAAAACAGCTTTTAAAGCTAGAAAATCATTGATTTCATACGCGATCAAAGCAAACTCAAATCTAAGTGTAGTGCGACATTTAGCTCAACAAGGAAGTGGAGCTGATTGTGTAAGTATAGGTGAAGTTAAAAGAGCTTTAAAAGTTGGTATTGCTAAATACAAAATAATTTTTAGTGGTGTAGGAAAAACTGACGATGAGATAAAAGAGGCTTTAGAGTTAGATATACTTATGATAAATGTAGAGTCTGAAGCGGAGTTACACAGAGTTGAACTTTTAGCAAAAGAGTTAAACAAAGAGGCAAGAATTAGTATTAGAGTAAATCCAAATGTAGATCCACAAACTCATCCATATATCTCAACAGGACTTCATGAGAATAAATTTGGTGTAGATATAAATACAGCAAAAAGGATGTATATCAAAGCAAAAAATAGCGATTTTTTAGATCCTATTGGGATACATTGCCATATAGGTAGTCAGCTCACAGAATTATCTCCTATTAAAGAAGCTGTAAATATTGTAGCCAATCTAGTAAGAAATCTAAAAGCTGCTCTTGATATTGAGTTGAAATTTTTTGATGTTGGTGGTGGACTTGGAATTGTTTATGATGATGAAAAACTTATCGATACAAATGAGTATGCTCAAACTATATTGGAAGCTTTATTTGGATTAGATATAACTGTAGTTTGTGAGCCTGGTAGATTTATAGTTGGAAATAGTGGATATTTTGTTACAAAAGTGCTATATGAAAAAATCAATAGTGATAAAAGATTTATAATTGTTGATGGTGCTATGAATGATCTAATTCGACCAAGTTTATACAATGCTTATCATAAGATAGAAGTTTTAAATCAAAATGATAATAAATCAAAATGTAATCTAGTAGGTCCTGTGTGTGAAAGTGGTGATTTTTTTGCCAAAGATATAGAGTTGCCACAAACAGAGCATAATGATTTAGTAGTTATTCATAGTGCAGGTGCTTACGGTTTTACTATGGCAAGTAACTATAATACAAGAGGTAGAGTTGCTGAGATAGCTATTGAAAATAATCAAGATAGAATTATTAGAGATAGAGAAACTTTTGAAGATATGATTGCTTTAGAGGAAAAATATCTATAAAAGTTGATAATTTATAGGAAATAACATGGAAAATACAAATCAAATGACAAAAGGTTTATTTGGGAGAGTGAGAATAAGAACTAAAATTATTGCACCAACTATATTGGTTTTGGTTATTAGTAATTTAATTTCAGTTTTTACATCTGCTTATAGGATGGATGATCTAGCAAAAAATAATGCTAAGATGGCTTTAAACCAGCTAACTGATTCTATATTTTTAAATCTGCGAACAGCTATGAACACAGGAGATATTGAGGTTATTAAAGATGCTGAGCAAAAAGCAAGAGATAGTATTCCTGGATTGAAAAAATTTGTAGTTGCTAAAAATGATAAAGTTATAGAGCTATTTGTTCCCCTTGAAAAAAAGATTACCAATAAAGATATTTTAGAAGTGATGAATACAAAAAAAGATAAACTTATAGAAAAAAATCAAAATGGTCATCACACAATTAGATCTTTAAAACCTATGATAGCAAAAAAAGAGTGTTTGTATTGTCATGTAAATGAGAATGTAGGAGATGTTATTGGTGTGCTGGATCTTACATTTGATCTGAAAGAATCAGATTTTATTATTAATAGCACTGTAAATAATTTAGTAGTTCAAGCTATAGCAGTCTTAATATTAGTAACACTATTTATGACATGGTTAATAAGACGAGCTACTATGCCAATAGAAGCATTTCAAAAAGGTCTCGAGATGTTTTTTAGATATATCAAAAAAGAGAAAAATGATATAGCTCATATAGATCAATATAGTAATGATGAAATAGGTGAACTTGTAGAATCAGTTAATAAAAATATAGATGCAACTGTTAAGGGTGTGCAAAAAGATGAAGCGGTCATTAGTGAGGCAAAAGAGGTAATCGAAAAAGCCTCAGTAGGAATTTATGATGTGCAGATTAAATCTCAAGCTCATAGTGCTGAGTTGGAGGATTTAAGAAATTTAGTAAATAAATTAATTGATGCTATTGGATATAATCTCAATAGAGTATTGAATGTTTTAAATGATTATGATCAAAATAATTATATCTCAAGAATCAACTCAAAAGGAAATACAGTAGGAACTATGAAAGAGGTATTTCAAAAAGTTGATGCATTAGGAGATAGTTTAGCAAAATCTTCAAAAACAAATCTTCAAAATGGTCAATCATTACAGCAAGATGCTCAACATCTTGAAGAATCAGTAACTACTGTTCAAGATCTATTAAAAAAACAATCTGCTCAATTAGAAAATAGTGTAGAGCAGTTATCTCAAATCACTTCGGCAATAGATCAAACTGCCAAAGATGCAACATCTATGGCACAATATGCTCAAAATGTTACCAAAGCAGTATCAGTAGGGCAAGAGTTAGCTACTCAAACAACATCTGAGATGCAAGAGATATTCCAACAAGTAAATTCTATTAATGAGGCTATTAATATTATAGATGAGATAGCATTTCAAACAAATATTTTATCTCTAAATGCAGCAATTGAAGCAGCAACAGCAGGAGAAGCTGGAAAAGGTTTTGCAGTAGTTGCTCAAGAGGTTAGAAATCTTGCAAATCGAAGTGCAGAAGCAGCAAAAGAGATAAAAGATTTAGTTGAAAAAGCAACAACAAAAGCAAACTCAGGACAAGAGATATCTGAAAATATGACTCAAGGGTATGAAGAGTTAAATAATCATATCAATTCAACTATTGATCTAATTCAAAATGTAACTAAAGCGGCACACCATCAACAATCATCAATAGTTCAAATAAATGATAATATTAATCAGATTAACCAACAAACAATCAAAAGCACAAATATGATTCAAAATGTGCAAACTATTGCTATAGAAACTAATAAGATTGCTAGTGAGATATTAGATGAAGCACAAGAGAAGAAATTTTAAAGGATTTAACTAAGATGGATGAAGCGATACAATTAGGTAAATTAAGAGATAAATTAGATGAGATAGATAATCAAATCTTAATTCTTTTAAATCAAAGAATGGAAACAGTTAAAAAAGTGGGTGAAGTAAAAGCTACAAGTGGTGGAGCAATATATCGACCTGAAAGGGAAAAATCTATCATCCAAAGACTTGAAAATATCTCAAATCAAACAAATGGATTGTTAAATAAAAATGCTATTGAGGCTCTGTTTTTAGAGATTTTTGCAATTAGTAGAAATTTGGAATTGCCTGAAAATATCGCATATTTAGGACCTGCTGGAAGTTTTACACATCAAGCTGCTGAAAGTAGATTTGGAGCTATGAGTTCATATCTTTCGATTGGTAGTATCCGAGGTATTTTTAGAGAAGTATCAAGTGGTAAAGCTAAGTTTGGTGTAGTTCCTATAGAAAATAGTAGTAATGGTATTGTTAATGATACCATTACATGTTTTAGTCAAACAAACCTAAAAATCATAGCAGAGGTGATGGTTGATATCCATCATGTTTTGGCAACAACAGTAGATAGTGTGAAAGATATTAAAAAAATATATTCAAAAGATATAGCTTTAGATCAGTGTCATTTGTTTTTAGAAGATTTAGGTCTTGATGAGATTGAGCTAATCCCTGTAGAATCTACAGCAAAAGCTGCAAAAATAGCTTCAAAAGAACCAAATAGTGCAGCGATTTGTTCATCTGTAGGAGCAAAAATGTATAATCTTCCTATTTTATTTGAAAATATTGAAGATAAAGGGAATAATAGAACAAGGTTTTTAATCATAAGTGATTTTGAAAATGGTGTTAGTGGAGATGATAAAACATCTATTTTGGTGCAGTTATCAAATGAAGCTGGAGCATTAGTGAGATTTTTACAAGATTTTGACAAAGCAAAAATAAATCTTACTAAAATAAAATCGCATATTATTGGTGGGTTATCTACATTTTTTATAGAATTTAATGCCCACAAAGATGATAAAGCTGTATCACAAATATTTAATAAATATAAAAATGAGATAAAATTCTTAGGTAGTTATGTAAGGGAAGCAGATGATATTTAATAAAACTTTAGATGATGTAAAAGTATATGAAGCAGGGAAACCAATAGAGTTAGTTGTGCGAGAATATGGTGTTAAAGAAGAGGATATTATAAAATTAGCTTCAAATGAAAACCCTTATGGTACAAGCAATAAAGTAGTAAAAAAACTACAAGAGGTATCTGTAAATGCTTGTATCTATCCAGATGATTCGATGTATGAGCTAAAAGAGGCACTTGCAAACAAATTTAGTGTTCAAGAAAATCAGATTATAATAGGAGCAGGTTCAGATCAAGTTATTGAGTTTTGTGTTCATGCAAAATGCAATAGCAAAAGTAAAGTGCTTATGGCAAAAACTACATTTGCTATGTATGAGATATATGCAAAACAAACAGGAGCAACAATCCTTAAAACTCAAAGTGATGAGCATAATTTAGATCAGTTTAGAGATATTTATAAAAATCAAGGTGCTGATATAATTTTTCTTTGTTTGCCAAACAATCCTTTAGGGGAGTGTCTGGATGCAAAAGATGTATATGAGTTTTTGGATGAGGTTGATGAAAATACTTTAGTGGTACTTGATGGTGCTTATCAAGAGTTTGCTTCATATAAAGATGGTGCAAAAGCAATTAATCCAAGTGAAGTGATAGCAAAATATTCAAATGTGATATATTTAGGAACTTTTTCAAAAGCTTATGGTTTAGGTGGATTAAGAGTTGGTTATGGAATAGCACAAGATGATATTATACAAAATCTATATAAATTAAGACCACCATTTAATATTACTACTTTAACTTTAGCAGGGGCTATTGAAGCACTAAAAGATGAGCAGTTTGTTCAAGATTGTATAGAGAAAAATTTTATCCAAATGAAAAGATATGAGGATTATGCAAAATCTAAAAATTTTAAATATATTCCAAGCTATACAAATTTTATCACAATATATTTAGATGGCTACTTTTCAAAAGATATAGCTCAAAAACTACTTGAAAAAGGGGTTATTGTGCGAGATATGACGGGGTATGGATTTAATGCTATTCGTATAACAATAGGAACACAAGAACAAAATACAAAAGTATTTAAGATACTTGATATGGTGCTAAATGATTAAACAATATTATGGTTATGAAGCTTTTTTAAAAGATTGTAAAACTATTTTACCACAGATAAAAAAGTATAATCCAGATGCGATAGTTGCTATTGCAAGGGGAGGGCTAAGTTTTGGACATATTTTAGCTCAAGGTTTAGATACAAATAATCTTTTTGTAATAAACTCTATCCATTATGATGGGACAACTAAATTAGATAATTTTAAAATATCAAATATCCCAGATCTAAAAGGGTATAAAAAAGTTTTGATAGTTGATGATATTGTAGATAGTGGTGAAACAATAGCAGAGATAAAAAAACTTTTAACAAAAGAGTATTTATATAGTGAATTTAAAATAGCTTCACTATTTTATAAAAAAACAGCTATTATTCAACCAGATTTTAGTGTCCAAGAAGCACAAAATTGGATAGAGTTTTTTTGGGAAGTAGATTTGAAATAATGAAGTTTAAGATAAGTAGGTAATAATAAATATATGAAAATTGAACAACAAAGAGTGGATGAACTAGATAGATTAGCCAATAAAATAAGAGAGCGAATTATAGATGTAGTATCAAGACATGGTGGGCATTTTAGTTCACCTTTGGGTGCAGTAGAGCTTATAATTGGTATGCATGAGGTATTTGATAAAGATAATGATCCTTTTATTTTTGATGTTTCTCATCAGTGTTATCCACATAAATTATTAAGTGGTAGATGGGATGAATTTGAAACTATTAGACAATTTGGTGGTTTAAGTGGATTTACCAAACCAAAAGAATCAAATGCTGATTATTTTGTATCTGGTCATAGTTCTACATCTATCTCATTGGCAGTAGGAGCTGCAAAAGCTGCAAAATTATCAAATAGTAATAAAGTGCCAGTTGTTATGATAGGAGATGGTTCTATGAGTGCTGGTATGGTGTATGAAGCACTTAATGAACTAGGTGATTTAAAACTTCCTGTAGTTATTATCCTAAATGATAACGAGATGAGTATAGCAAAACCAATAGGTGCAGTTTCAAAACATCTAAGTAAACTTTTGGCGGGGGATATGTATCAAGGATTTAGAAGTAAAGTTGATCGTATTGTTCAAAACTATATGCCAAAAGGTAGCACATATATTGCTAAAAGAATAGAAGAGAGTATGAAGTTAATTACCCCTGGTATTATTTTTGAAGAGATGGGGGTTGATTATATAGGTCCAATAGATGGACACAACATAAGAGAGATATGTGAAACACTATCTTTGGCTAAAAAATTAAATAAACCAGTTGTAGTTCATGCACGAACAATTAAAGGTAAAGGTTATAGTATAGCAGAGGGACAACATGAAAAATGGCATGGTGTTGGACCTTTTGATAGACAAACAGGAGAGTTTTTAAAAAAATCTAATACTAAAAGATCAGCAACACAGATTTTTAGTGATAAACTTTACCAATTAGCATCACAAAATGATAAGATTGTAGGTGTAACTGCAGCTATGCCAAGTGGAACAGGTATAGATAAATTAATAGAGCATTTTCCTAATAGATTTTGGGATGTAGCTATTGCAGAACAACATGCTGTAACATCTATGGCAAGTCTAGCAAAAGAGGGATTTAAACCGTTTATTACTATATATTCTACTTTTTTACAAAGAGGATTTGATCAGATTGTGCATGATGTATGCTTGATGAGTTTGCCTGTGGTATTTGCAATAGATAGAGCAGGAATAGTAGGGGCAGATGGAGAAACTCATCAAGGTCAGTTTGATATTAATTTTTTAAGATTTTTGCCAAATATGATTTTATTTGCTCCAAGAGATGAAAAAACTTTGGAATATGCTTTGGAGTTTTCTCTAACTCTTAAAAACAACCCTTGTGCTATTAGATATCCAAGAGGTGCATTTGATGATTTACAATATCAACCTACACATTTTAAATTAGCAAAAGGGGAGATTTTAAAACAAACAAATAGCAATATAGCTTTTATAGGTTATGGTGCTGGTGTATCTCGTGCAATTAAAACAGAACAACTATACAAAGATGATGTAACTATTGTAGATTTAAGATTTGTGAAGCCTTTGGATGAGCAATTACTAAAAGAGTTAGCAACAAAAACTAAAAAATGGTATATATTTAGCGATAGTCAAGCTCAAGGTGGAGTTGGTAGTGCATTGTTAGAGTTTATAAGTAGATATGATTTAGATATAAAAATAAAAACTTTTGAATATGATGATATTTTTATCCAACATGGTGATACAAAATTATTAGAGGAATCTTTAGGATTGCTTCCTGAACAACTTGTAAAAAAAATATGAAATTTTATGAAAAAGAGTTAAATTTATTAGTTAAATCAAATAGATTTAGAAAAAGAAAAATATTTGATGAAAATATAATAGATATGGCTTCAAATGATTATTTGGGATTGGCTAAGAAAAAATCTCTTTTAAAAAAAGCATATCAAAGATTATCAAAAGAGAAATATCACTCTTCGAAAGCTTCTATGTTAGTCAATGGATATCATCCTTTACATCAAAAGTTTGAAAAAAAACTTATGAAATTAAATAATTTTGAGGATTGTATCACAGTAGGTAGTGGATTTTTGGCAAATATAGCTTTGATAGAATCGTTAGTGAGAAAAAAAGATATTTTATTTATAGATGAACAATACCATGCTAGTGGTATTTTAGCAACAAAGCTTATCCAAGGTAAAGTTGTTTTTTTTAAACACAATAATTATGAAGATTTGGAAAATAAGATAAAAGAGCTTCTAAATAATAAAAATGCAAGAATGATTATTGCTATTGAGGGTGTTTATTCTATGTCAGCTACAGTAGCACCAAAAGAGTTTGCAATATTGGCAACTAAATATAATGCTATTTTATTAGTAGATGAAGCACATAGTTCAGGTGTGATTGGTAAAAATCTTTTAGGTTGGTATGATTATTGGGATATTAAAATAGAACCAAATTATATCAAAATGGGAACTCTAGGTAAGGCTTATGGAAGTTTTGGAGCATATATTTTAGCCTCTAGTCATATTGTATCTTATTTGGAAAATAGAGCTAAAAGTATCATATATACTACATCATTATCTCTTTTTGATACATCACTTGCTTTTGAGAATCTAAAATATATACAAAAAAATAAAAATACAATCAAAGATAAAATCAAATCTTATCAAAAGATTGTATATGATATTTTAGGAATCAAAGTTGATAGTTTGATTGTGCCAATAGAGATAAATGATAATAAAAAAGTATTAGTTATTCAAAAAGAGTTACAAAGTTTAGGTTATATTGTAGGTGCTATTAGGCAACCTACTGTTAAAAAAGCAATTATAAGGATGATTATTAAGTTAGATATTACAAAAAAACAACTTATTAATATTTGTCAAATTATTAAAAATAGGATATAATTAGATATGTTTAATCAAGATTTATTAAGAACAATAACAGTATTGTATGTAGAGGATGAGGAGAGAATTCGTTTAACTATGTATAATGTATTTGTTAAACTGTTCAAAAAAGTTTATGTCGCTGTTGATGGAAAAGATGGATTTGAATTATACAAAGAGATAATATTTAAAGATGAAGAGATAGATATAGTTGTGGCTGATATCAATATGCCTGTGATGAGTGGTTTAGATATGTTAGAAAGTATTAGAGAATTTGATAAAGATTTACCTTTTATACTTACAACTGCTCATGCTGAATCTGATTATTTATTAAGAGCTATAGATCTTAATGTCCGACACTATGCAGTTAAGCCTTTACAGATCAAAGATGTGATGTTGCAGATACAAGATATTTGTGAAAATAAATTTAATGAAAAAATTATTAAACATCAAGCACAAGAGAAAGAACAATATATTAGTATTTTAAATCAAGCAGCTATAGTATCTAAAACAGATCCAAATGGTGTGATAACTTATGTTAATGAGCTATTTTGTGAAGTTTCAGGATATACTCAAAAAGAGCTTATAGGTCAAAATCATAATATCTTAACCTATCCAGATGTTTCAAAAAGTTTTTTTAAAAAGATGTGGAATACTATAAGTGCAGGAGATACTTGGAAAGGTAAAGTAAAAAATCAAACAAAAGATGGACAGTTATATATTGTTTATGCTACAATTTTTCCTATTTTGGATGATATTGGAGAAAATATTATAGGATATATGTCTGTTCAGTTTGTAATCACAGAAGATGAAACAGAAAAAAGATTATTCCACCATAAAGTTATTCAAGATATTAGTGATTATAGACAAAAAGCTTATCATTTAACAAAAGAGGTTGAGAAGCTAAAAAAACAACTTAAATATTCATCTCGTCAAGATATTGCATTGTTAATTGATGCTTTGGAATTAGAAAAACAAAAGAATCAAACTATTAAAAATCAATTATCTCATTATGAAGAGGATATTAAGTTAAGTGAGCAAAAATATAATTTATTAAATAAAGAGTATCAAGATAGAACTTTTGAGCTTAATGAAGAGAGAAAAGAGTGTAAACAGGAGTTACAAAATTATCAAGATAAACTTATCTCTATACAAAATGAATTTACAGATTATCAAAATAAGATTAAAGAGTTAGAAAATATAGTAAAAGAGCAAAGAATAGAGGTTAAAAATCTAAATGAAGTGATTCAGCATAGAGAAGAGGAACTATATAAATTTAAAAAGAAGAAGAAAAAGTAATCTTTGAGATTTTAATACTATTTTAAGATAGCCCCAAAGTTGGGGCTTGTTGATTATGTTGACTATTATCGTCTATTGTTTCGGTTTCTATTACGATTTGATGAGTTGTTTCGTGATCTATTTGAACCACCGCCGTTTCTTCGTCTTTGACTTCTATTTCTATTACCACCATGGCCATCTCTAACTCTTGATAGTAGATATTCGATATCTTTTTTTGATTTACCGATTTTATCTTTACCTTTAACTTTTTCAGTATCAGCTATAAAAGATGCTAATTTATATACGATAGTTGATAGGTCAAAATCATTTTTTAATTTTTCGATTAGTTCATATACTTTTTCATCAATTTCTTGATTTTTTAGAACTTCTAATAATGAAGATTGTTGTTTTTTCTTAACTTCATTGATTGTTGGAATTACTTTTGATTCCATAGTAGCACCAACATCTTTTTGTATTTTTTTCAAGCTTCTAAATTCAGCTGGAGTTACGATAGATACAGCAATACCATCTTTTCCTGCTCTTCCTGTTCGTCCAATTCTATGAACATAAGGCTCTGAATCAAATGGCAACTGATAATTAAATACATGAGTTACATCACTGACATCAAGACCTCTTGCAGCTACATCAGTTGCTACTAAAACTTCAATAGTATTTCCTTTGAATGATCTAATAACTTCTTCTCTTTGTCGCTGTTCCATATCTCCATGAAGACCTTTTGCACTATATCCTTGAGAAACCAAGTATGAACTTAATCTATCTACATCTCTTTTCATTCTACAAAATACAATAGATTTATATGGATTTTTATAGTCAAAAAGTCTCATAAGAGCATCATCTCTTTCATACTCTTCAACTACATAAAATGATTGTGAAATACTTGTATTTGTAACTTCACTTTTAGTAATAGTGATAAACTCTGGTTCATTTAAAATTGTTTTTGCTAATCTTTTGATAGGCTCAGGCATAGTAGCACTAAACATTAGTGTTTGCCGTTGTTTTGGCATAAATTTAAAGATAGATTTAATATCTTCTAAAAATCCCATATCCATCATCTCATCTGCTTCATCAAGTATTATTACTGATGGTTTGATTGAGATTTGTTTGTTTTTAAGAAGATCTAAAAATCTTCCAGGAGTAGCAACGATAATAGAAGCAGATTCGACATGTTTGATCTGTCTACTGTAAGAGCTACCACCATATACTGTAGCTGTTTTAATATTTAAAAACTTTCCAAATCTAAATAGCTCATCACTAACTTGCATAGCTAATTCTCTTGTTGGAACAATAACGACAGTTTCTACTGAACCATCACATTTCATATTTTCTAAGACAGGCAAACCAAAAGCGGCAGTTTTTCCTGTCCCTGTTTGTGCTTGTGCGACAATATCTTTTTTCTCTAATACCACTGGTATTGCTTTTTGTTGTATTGGGCTTGGCTCAATAAATCCAGCTACTTCAATAGCTTTGTGTAAATCTTTTTTAAAGTTAAAATCTTTAAATTGCATATATTTAATATCCTTTTATCTATATAGGACTACTTTAAAATACCCAATCTAACCTATTTAGATTATTCTCTTTAAAATTCCTATAGTTCGCGGATTATACCTAAATATTACTTAAAGTATTAATAATATTTTCACTATTGTCAATAAAAAAGAAATGATTCCCTTTATATGGGTAAAAATGACTGTTTTTGATAAGTGTAGATATTTTTTTCCCAGATTCAAGTGATGTTGCAGTATCATCTTCACCCCAAAATATATAAGCTTTACCTTTGAAGTTTGTAAAATGATCAGTAAAATCTTCATTTAGAACATTTTTAAAAGTTTCATACATATTCTCACTATAGTTTTGCACATCATTACTTCTTAAAAATTTACTTAATGATTTGATTTTTAAAAACTTCAAAATTTTATTTAGTTGGATTTTTAGTTTTACTATGGTTGATTTTTCCTCTACAATACCTGCACTACTTAATAGCACAAGATTAGATGGTTTTAAAAGTGTAGCAACTTTACCACCAAAAGAGTGTCCCATAATAAATAGATTTTGATCATTTGTAATATTTAATTTTTCTAAAAATAGTTTAATAATATTTGCATAATCAGATGTATTTAAGATGTAGTTATTATCACTTTGTCCAAATCCTGGCATATCTATATAGATATGTTTAAATTCCTTTCCATATTTGTTAAAAGCTTGTTTCATAATATTTTTATTGCTACCCCAACCATGAAGGATAACTAAAGCTTTTGTTTGGTTGGGATTTAAAATATCATAGCTAAGATTAAAAATCTTATCTTGATAATTGATAGTTTTTATTGCCATATTTTATCGCTTTTTTAAGCTTTTCCTTTGGCACTTTGGATTTGATTGACATAGCTATAATCTATTTTAATCATCTTTGATTTTGGTAGTGAAGATGATAGTTTAATAAGTATATTATTAAAGTCTTCAAAAAGATAATTTGCCATACTACCAGGGATAGGGTTGATCTCATTGAGATATACTTCATCATCTAGGACAAAAAAATCACATCTAATAAGAGAGCCTTCAAAGATATTGTTGTAAATATTGATAAAATTTTGTTTTAATTTATCTTTTAGACAATCAGATATATTGGCTTCTACAACTTGAGATGTTCGATTAAAATCTAAATATTTTGTCTGAAAATCTAAAAAGTTATTTTTGTTTGGTTCTTCGATAATAGAAAAATGAAATTGACCATCTATTTTTGCACCAGCTAAGTTATACTCTTTGATACCATCTATAAATGGCTCGATAATGATTTGATCATCAAACTCAAAAGCTACATCTAAAGCATACTCTAGTTCATCTTCAGATTTTACAATACTTACTCCAATACTACTACCTAATCTAACAGGTTTGATAATCACAGGATATTTATCTATAGTAATTGTATCAGATTTATTAAAATAGTGATAATCTATTGTTTTTACACAAGCACCTATAGCATACAGTTTTGTAAGATATTTATTGCAACTTACTACACTAGCTTCTGTTCTAGGACCAATAAAAGGGATATTAAAAAACTCAAATAAAGATGCCAAAATACCATCTTCTCCATCAGCACCATGCACTAGATTTAGTGCTATGTCAAATTCTAATTTTTTATAAGAAAGTATAGTTTTTTTATAAAAACCATTTTGTTTTAGTTCAAGTTTATCACATTTTTTATATTCACCACTACTAAATAGATTTGATTTTAATTTGTCATTTGGTATCTCATAAAATTCTCTATGTTGATCTATAAATATATAAGTAAGTGGTTGATTAATAACTTTTTTCATAGTGATTGCACTTACTATACTTATCTCATGTTCAAAACTTTTTGCTCCAAATATTATCGCTAATTTCAATTTTTTTACCTTTGTAATTTTTTTAATGCTTTTTTTACTATTTCTGATGTAGATGAAGCTGTAATATCAGTAAGTGCTTTTTTAATTTGCTCTTTTTTAAATCCTAATGACTCAAGTGCCATCATAGCTTCTGATATATTGCCATTGCTATTTGAGGTCGTATCTTCACTATTGACTACGAATCCACTAAGTTCTACTAAAATTCTACTTGCACCTTTTGGCCCAATACCAGGCACTCTTTTTAACATATTGACATCTTTGTTTGTAACAATTTGTGCAAAACTACTAGGGGTAAATGTGCTACAAATAGCAAGTGCTACTTTTGGACCAACTCCATTTATTTTTATAACTGTATCAAATAATTTTTTCTCATTAATATCTAAAAAACCATATAAACTTTGTGAATCCTCTTTTACAATATAAGTGGTAAATAATCTAATATTATCATCTTGTTTTATATTGCCACTACAATTTAAAGAAACAAAAACTCGATATATTAAACCATTTGTATTTATATCTATTTGTGTAGGCTCTTTATGTTCCACTTTTCCTACTATACCAACTATCATATTTTTTATCCTAATGAAATTTAATAATTTATTTATCCCCAATAATTCCATACCAAATTAGACAACAAGCTAACTTGCTCTATAATTAGGTATTTTAAAGCGAAAAAGTCACACCCAAAGACTTCACCCAACGGGTGTAACTTTTTCAACCATGGATGAGAATTATGCCACAAACTATCTTAAATTTTAAACTAGAATCTACAAACGAGAGTTTAACACCAAGAACAGGTGTCGTAATATTAGGAGAATACCTTAAAGGTATGAACCTTGAGAGACTATGCAATGAGAATCTTCCAAAAGCTAAACGAAATAACGGTTACTCTGCATTTGAGTTTATTTACCCGTTAATTCTAATGCTACATAGTGGAGGAAGATTTCTTGATGATATAAGAGAAATTAAAGCAGATAAAGCACTTGCAACACTTCTAAAAATAAAAAATATACCAATAGCAAATGCCTTTTCAAAGTATCTTTGTAAACATGGAACCAATGGTGAGAATGGAATGAGAAAAATCAATAAAAAGCTTCTTCAACGATTTCTAAAAAGTATTGAGGATGAAGAGCTTATTCTTGATATAGATGCAACATTTATAGAAGCTCATAAAAATACAGCGAAATGGTCATATAAAGATGCTCCTGGATATATGCCAATGGTAGGACATATCAATGGAGGCTATGTTATTGATGTAGATTTTAGAGAAGGTAATGAAGCACCAGCAAGTAAAAATTTAGAGTTTATTAAACAATGTGTCTTACAACTCCCACTTGATAAAAAGATTGATAGATTTAGAGCAGATAGTGCATCATATCAAGCTGATATATTTAACTACTGCCAAGATAAAAACATACTTTTTACAGTAACAGCTAAAAAGAACAAAAATGTATTTGACTCCATCAAAAACATCAAAGAAGAGGAATGGCAAACTTTCTCAAAGAGAGAAAAAGTAGCCGAGTTTACTCACACTATGCAAGATACAAAAGAAGCTTTTAGAATGATAGTAATTAAAAAAGATATCACACCAATACTTCCAACACTGCAAGATTATATTTCTGATGAAGTGATGATGCAATATCAAGATGAAATATATTATTGCATTGCTACTAACGATAACAACTTATCTCCAGAAGAAATTATAAAACTTCATCGTCAAAGAGCCGAAACAAGTGAGAATAAGATTAAAGAGCTGAAAAATGGTTTTAATATGAGCTATCTTCCATCATCAAACTTTGAAGCAAATGCTTTTTATTTTTATATCGGTACAGTAGCTTATAATTTATTCTTACTTTATAAACAAATTTTAGATAAAAATCTTCAAAAACATACAATCAAAACAATCAGATATAAACTTTATAACATTGCTGGTAAGGTTATCTCTCATGCAAGAAAAACTATACTAAAAGTTAATGATGAGTTTATAACACTACTACAGAAAATAAGACAAAGAGCTTATGAAATGAGTTTGGAATGATAACAATAAAAAATCTAAACCTGAAAAAGCCAAAAACAGATATTTTAAAATTTATGACAACAGGAGATTATTGTCTAAAAATCATAAATTATGTACAAATAGTACAAAATTTATCAAGGATAGCATTATAAATATGTAAAAAGTAATCTCATAGCTTGACTAAGTGCTTATGGATTCTAAAAAAAATGAGTTTTTTATAAATTTAGAGGTATGGAGAATGTTATGGAATTATTTGGGTTAATCAAAAACTTAGTAAAAATTCTATAAAATAAACTACATTAAAATATTGGAGTTTATTGTGCAAACTATGTCATTACAAATTCAAGATAACTATATACCACAATTTATAAATTATATTCAAGAGCATAGTGATAATATTGTTATTTTAAAAGATAAAAATTTAGAATATGACCCATATTTTTATGAGAGACAAAAACAATTACAACAAGATATCGATGATATAGACAACGGTAATGTCAAAATGATTAATAATACAGATTTTTGGAATGATATTGATGCATTTACTGAATCATTACAAAAATGATAATAATATATAAACCTACTTTTTCCAAACAACTTAAACAAATTATAGAATATATTGCACAAGATAAACCTAGTGCAAGTATGAAATTTAAAAATGAATTAAAAGAAAGGATAAATCTAATCCCCAATAATCCAATAATGTATAGACAATCAAAATATTTTGAAGATAAAAATATTAGAGATATGGTTCATATAGATTATATTATAATTTACAGAGTAAGACCAATTAAAAAAGAAATAGAAATTTTAAGAATATTTAATAAAAATAAACCAACAAGGTAAGGCAGATACAACAAAATCTAGAAGCAAATAAGTTACTCAGTGGCTTAAAAGCAATTTTTTGCCTAGCACTTTCGTTATTATAAGTTTTTATCAAAAAAATAAATTTAGGAGAAAATATGCAAAATATAAAACAAAAATATGATTTAGTAATCATAGGAGCAGGACCTGCAGGAACTCCAGTTGCTATAGAATATGCAAAATTAAATAGCGATAAATCTATAGTTTTAGTAGATGTTTTAGGTGAACTAGGTGGGGAGTGTTTGTTTCAAGGGTGTATTCCATCAAAAATAATGGAGGCTAGTGCAAAGCATATTAAAGAGCTAAAAGCATTAAAAGATTTTGGAGTGGGTATGAAAGATACTCATTATAATCTTATTTGGGATAAAATCAAACAAAGAAAAGATGATATTCTTAGTAGAAGAACAACTGCTGCAAAAGAGTTAGCAAATAGTGTTGGAAATATTGATATCATAAAAGGTTTTGCTAGTTTTGAAAGCAATAACTCTATAAAAATAATTTTAGATGATAAAAGTGAAAGTATTGTTGAATTTGAAAAAGCACTTGTTGCAACAGGTTCAAAATCTGTAGTAGCTTCTTATGGTGGAGATGCAACTGATGAAATTATTACAAATGATAAATTTTTTCACGATATGCAATTACCAAAAAGTTTAAGTATTATTGGTAGTGGTGCTATTGCTATAGAATTTACTCAAATATTATCAACACTTGGCGTTAAGATAAATCTTTTTGTAAGAGGTAATAAAATATTAAAAAATCTTGATAGTGAAGCATCAGAGTATATTTTGAATATTTTGCAAAATGAGGCTAATGTAAATTTGGTATTAGAATCAAATATAAAAGAGATAAACTATAAAGATGAGCAATTAGAGATAACTTATACTCAAAATGATGAAGTTAAAAAACTATTGTGTGATAAAGTTTTAAGTGCAATAGGAAGAAAACCAAACATAGATAATTTAAAATTAGAAAATGCAAATGTTGAATATGCTAAAAAAGGTATTGTAACTTCAAGTTCACTTCAGACAACAAATAAAAATATTTTTGCAAATGGTGATGTGGTAGAAAACTTTCCTAAATTTGCTCATACTGCACAATATACAGCTCATATAATCGCTCAAAATCTATTTTTAGAGCATAACTTGTTTAAACCAAATTTTGATAAAAACTCTTGGGTATTATTTAGTATGCCAAATATTGCAATGGCTGGTCTTAGTGAAGATGAAGCTAAAAAAAGAGGTATAGAGATAATTGTAGATAAATTTGAATTTAACACAGAAGCAAAATCTCAAATTGAAAATGAAGATTTTGGATATTTAAAATTTATAGTAGAAAAAAGTAGTAAAAAAATTATAGGTATCTCAATATTGCATAATGAAGCCAATAATTTAGCTTCTGAAGCATCACTAATTGTAGCAAAAGAGCTTACACTAAAAGATTTAATAGATACTATACACCCACATCCTACTATTGGTGAGAGTTATGTGATGTTAGCAAAAAAGATGATGGGTGAGATAATGCTTAAAAAATTAGATAATCCAGTGGTGCAAATTATTTTAAAATTTGAGAGATTATTGTAGCTATATGAGAACTATTAGTTTAGCAGGTGCTATATCCATAGGAATAGGTGGTATGGTAGGTGGTGGTATATTTGCTGTGCTTGGTGAAGCTGTATCTTTAGCACATGGTGCTACGACAATTTCGTTTTTTATAGCAGGAATTGTGGCTTTACTTACTGCTTATTCTTATGCAAAACTATCTGTAACTTATCAAAGTGAGGGTGGAACCGTAACTTTTATAGATAAGGCATTTGGAGATAATATACTTTCAGGTAGTATAAATTTAATGCTTTGGCTTAGTTATTTGGTAACTATCTCACTTTATGCAACTGCTTTTAGCTCTTATGGTGGAACATTTTTTAAAAATAATTCATCTATGCTACAACATATACTCATAAGTGTAGCTATAATAGTTCCTGCAATTATTAATATTGTTAGTAGTTCATTTGTTGAAAAATCAGAGGTGATAATAGTAGGTATAAAATTATCACTTCTTGTATTGATTATTGTTGTTGCAACACCATATATTCAAACTAATAGATTATCTGTATCTAATTGGGATACACCTTTATCTATTGTATCTGCTGGTATGATAATATTTGTAGCTTATGAGGGATTTGAACTTATAGCAAACTCTGCACAAGATATTAAAGATCCTATAAAAAATTTACCTAGAGCCTTTTATATATCAGTTATAATTGTAATTATTTTATATGTATTAATATCTATAGTTACTGTAGGAAATGTATCTGCCAAAGAACTTATAACTGCCAAAGATTATGCATTGGCAATAGCTGCAAAACCAGCTCTTGGACAGACTGGATTTATAATAGTATCTGTTGCAGCACTTTTATCTACATTTTCAGCTATAAATGCGACAATTTATGGAAATGCAAGACTTGGGTTTATTATTGCAAAAGATGGAGAGTTGCCAAGGCAATTATTATATGAAAGAAGAGAGATACCTATTATGGGAGTTGTTTGGACTACATTATTTAGTTTGATATTGGCAAATAGTATCGATTTAAGTCAAATTGCTATTATTGGAAGTGCAGGATTTTTACTAATATTTTTTATTGTCAATATTAGTGCTTATAGATTACGATATACTATAGGTGCAAATAGTTATATTCTTATACTCTCTTCATTATTAAGTTTTTTAGCTTTAGTGATTTTGTTAAGTTATACTTATCATTCAAATCCAAAAGCAGTGATTATTTTTATGGCATTTATTATTATATCATTGTTATTTGAATTGATCTATGGAAGATTTATAAGAGGTCACTTATTTAAAAGGAACTATAAATAATCAAATTAGACAAAGAGGTATTATTATCATTAAAATTATATAAGGGAATCTTTTATAAAATTTAAAAATAATTTTGGTTAAATAGCCTCTTAATTCTCTGCTAAAGAATAGATAAGTTTTTTAAAAATTTGTTTTAAAGATTCTTGCTCTTTTTTATCTAAAACAGAGAAGATTTTATGATCACTTTTAATTATATCTACAAAACAATCTTCCACTAATCTTTCACCTTTAGGCTCAATTTTGACTAACTTGCTTCTTTTATCCTCTTTGGATGAGATTCTGCTTATTAATTTTTTATCTTCTAATTTTTTTAAAATCTTAGTCATACCACCTGAAGAAAATATTGTTGCTTCATATAAAGATGTTGGAGTCATAATTTTACCATTAAAAAGCAAAGCCGCTAAGACATCGATCTCTGAATGAATTAAATTATATTTCTCATTTAAAATAGCCTCATTTTGACTAAACATATATTTATAAAGTATAGTAATAGGAAGTGCTAAAGCAAATATCTCTTTTTTACCTATTAGAACATTCTTATAAGCATTATCTAAATGTTGTTTTTTCATAAGAAAATTATAGCATATTTTAAATTGTTTCTTTCTTGTAAGATATAATTTATAACAAATATGTTATTATAACTTCATGAATTGGA
>OFAT01000039.1_pt1 | contig 22502 bp, 22 predicted proteins | sample 1520331 | NCBI WGS metagenome assembly OFAT01 (sample SAMEA3696446, study PRJEB22514) | metagenome | biome: water; feature: marine; material: hydrothermal vent | place: Pacific Ocean | collected 2014-08-12 | depth 1521 m
CTAATTATAGAGTAATTTGGCTTGTTGTCTAATTGGGTATGGATTTATTAGGGTTGAATAACTTGTTTATTTTGAAATTTTTCTAAACATTTATCTTTATTTAAGATCACTGGAGTAGAAATATCTACTTTTCCACCATTTTTTATTATATCCAAATCTTGCAATATATTACCAACTACAATATTTAGCAACTCAGATAAATTCTCTATTTTCAATAAACTTAATGTCTCTTTATCATAATCAGCAGATATAAATTGTTCTATTAATTTTAAAGCTAATTTTTTACTTGCACCTATAAATATAGTTGAATTCATATCTTTAGAAAGTATAATATAGCTATTTAACTCTTGGCACTCTATAAAAGTTGATGTGGTAATATTATAATTTGTATCAATATCTATAGCTAGATCATTTTTAATATATTCAACTGTTCTTTTTGTAAGTTTATTTAAAAAATCATATTCATTACTTTTATGATCACTATTTAATGGTAAACTAAAAATAAATTTTAACCCATACTGAAATCTATTTTCAATCTTAATAGATCCATTTAGTTTTTTTAGCTCTTCTAAAACAGATGCCAATCCTACACCTCTTCCAGATATATCACTAATAGTTTCTCTTGTAGAAAAATTATCATGAAATATTGTCATAAGTATATCATCTTCAGATAATAAATCTATCACTTTTGAAGAGTATATCTCTTTTTCTATAGCTTTTTGTTTAATATTCTGAATATCAATACCACGACCATCATCTTCAATAATAATCTTCAAAGTATTATCTTCTTGAAATACTTTACAACTTATAGTCGCTTCTAGTGGTTTATTTAATTCATATCTTGTTTCTATATCTTCTATACCATGATCTATGCCATTTCTAAAAATATGCACTAAAGAGTTGAAAAATACTTTATACTTATCACTTAAATATATCTCTTGAATATCAAATACTGGAGGATTAATAAGTTTATCTAATCTATTTGCTAATTCAACTATCATAGTTTTATATGGATTAAAATATATATCAATACAATGATATTGTAATTGTTGAACTTCAGTTTGTATAGTATCTAACATGGTTTCATTTTTTGTTTTTATATATGTGGCAACATCATCATAAAGTTTTGATAACCTATCTTTTTTAATAGACATATAATTACCATGTGTAAAAAAATCTTCACCTAAAATATCTTTTAAAATCTCTATATCTTGATCTAACCAAGATAATATTTCATTGGAAGTTAGCTCTATAATATACAGCTCTATTTTATTGTTTTTGATACTTTTTTGAATATATGATTCAAAATCATGTAACTTTTCAACTATAAAAACTAAATCTTTTTGTGCAAATAAGCCTTTAAAAGTGTGTATCTCTCTTTGTAAAGATTTAATTGTATCTAATGTTTTAAAATCATCAATTTTATTGCACAAAGTAGTAAAATCATCTTTTATCTCTAAAAACTGATCTGTTGATGTTACAACATTAACGGCCATTTTTAGAATTTGTTGCTCTTGTTGAACTTTTTTTGCCATCTGTTTTGTTTCTGTAATATCAGTAATAATCATCATAAAATGTTTATCATCCAATACTTTGTATTCTACATTTAGATATTTATTGTTTATAAAAAATTCATTATCCAACAAAGATAATAAAATCTCTTGTTTTGCAAAATCTTGCCCTAAAATATTTTTTAGTGTTTGCTCGACAAACTCTTGTTTCTCTTTATCATCAGGATATAAGATTTGAACAATATTTTTATTATAGATATCTTGATTAAGTAATATATAGGCTTCTTTTGAATATTCAGATTCTATTTTCATATCTTGATCAAATGATAAAAATCCTTGACCAATACTATTTAATAATAAATTTATTTTATTGTTTCTATCTTCAACTTTCTCTTTTAGTTTTAACATATCAAGTTGTTGCTTATCTGTTTGATTTAAGATTCTATCCATTCGTCGAGAAAGTTTTTGATATGTTTTTAAAAATCTTGGCAAATGATTGTAGATTGATTCTATATCGTTTGATTGAATATATTTTTCAAACTCTTGAATCAATTTTTGTTCTTTTGTCATTTGCATTATAAATATTGTTGTATATCTATTTCATCTATTTGTTCTGGTTTTAAAAACTTATTTGCATACTCTTTATAAACACCACTACTTAAAAATAGTTTAAAAATATCAGGATCTAAATGCTGATCTTTTACCATAAAAGATAAAATCTTAACAGATTGAGATAAGGTTTTAGGCTCTTTATATGGTCTATCTGAAGCAGTCAATGCTTCAAATACATCTGCTATTGCCATAATTCTTGAAGCTATAGGCATATCATCAATAGTTAATTGTCTTGGATAACCTGTCCCTATTAATGTCTCATGATGAGCTCCAGCAAATAGTGGCACATTTTTTAAATTTTCAGGAAATGGTAGTTTTTCCAACATTATCAATGTCATCTGGACATGTTCTTGTATTTTAAATCGTTCCTCATAACTTATGATCTGGCTACACTAATTCATACAAAGAATATTTAAATATTCTTTGTTAAAATAATAAGTATGAAAGAGGTAAAGAAAGATGACAAGAAACAGTAAATATACTAAAGAATTTAAAGATTCAACAATTCAGTTAGTAATGAAAAGTGAACAATCAGTTTTAAAGATAGGGGCAGATTTAGGAGTAAATCCAAAGACTATATACAACTGGGTTCGTGAATATAAAAAAGCTAATAATATTCCTACTCTTACAAAGGCTGATATACACAAAAATATAACCAAAGAGACAGTAGAAGAAGAAAATAGACGCTTAAGAGCTGAAAATAAGCTACTAAGACAAGAAAGAGATATATTAAAAAAGGCAACAGCATATTTCGCCAAAGAAACTCTGTGAAATATGCATGGATAAAAGAGTATTCAAATGAGTTTCAAATATCAGTAATGTGTAGAATTTTAAAAGTAGATAGAGCTAGCTACTATCATTGGATCAAGAGTGGTGGTATTAGTAAAAAAGTAGATAAAAAGCTCAATGAGCTAATTGAAATAATTTTTGTTCAAGGTAGAGGAAATTATGGGACAAGACGAATTAAAGATAGATTAGTGCAAAGATATGGTGTAATCGTATCAAGGCGTCGTATAGGAAATATCATGAAGGAGTTAGGACTTATAGCTAAAACTAAAAAGAGATATAAAATTAATACAACAAACTCTAATCATAACTTACCAGTTGCACCAAATCTTTTAAATAGAGATTTTTATGCATCTAATCCTGATGAAAAATATGTAGGAGATATAACATATATTCCAACAAATGAAGGTTGGTTATATTTAGCAACTGTTATAGATCTTTACTCTCGTAAAATTGTAGGTTGGTCTATGGATGATACGATGAAAGCCTCACTTGTAAATAATGCTCTTAAGATGGCATTATTAAGTAGAAAACCACCTAAAGGTTTAATCTGGCATACCGATAGAGGTAGTCAATATGCATCATATTCTCATAGAGATTTATTGCAACAAAATGGAATTATTCAAAGTATGTCAAGAAAGGGTAATTGTTGGGATAATGCAGTAGCTGAAAGTTTTTTTCATACACTAAAAACTGAACTAATTTATCATGAAGTTTATGAAACAAAAGCTCAAGCTAATAGAGCAATATTTGAATATATTGAGGTGTATTACAATAGAGAAAGAATGCATAGTATCAATGGTAATTTATCACCTGTTGAGTTTGAAGAACAAATAATGTTACATTATGAAACAGCTGCTTAGAATATTTTATGATTTGTATGATATAGGGTTGACATATCACTTATTATGTTACAATTCTTTTTCAATACAAAGAATAGTAACACAAAGGTTAATATAGTGCAATTGAAATTAAAAAGTTTGTTTTTATTTCAAAACTTAGATGATAATACCATAGCACAAATTGAAAAATTTACATTTATGGAGAAAGCTTCACAAGGCACTATTCTATTTTATGAAGGTAATGAAGCACCATATTTATACCTTTTGACTTCTGGGATTATAAAACTTTATAAAATATCAAATACAAATAAAAAGCTTATATTAAAATATTTTAGACCAAATGAATTAATAGGTGAAGTTGCCAATTTTGAAGAGATACCATATCCTGCAACTGCTCAAGCTTTTATAGATGTAGAATATTTAAAAATTGATTTTTCAAAACTAAAAGATATTATCTATAAAAATCCTGAATTATCTTTTAAAATTCAAGCATCACTTATCAAAAAAATTAAGAACTTAGAACAACTTATAACTTCAGATATTATATTAGATGCAAAAGGTAGAGTTGCAAAATATATTTTTGAAAATGAAGAATCATTTTTTACATCAAAAAATACTGAGATTTCTGAGATGTTAAATCTGACACCTGAAACACTTTCAAGAATTTTAAAAACATTTAAAAATCAACATCTTATTAATATAAAAGATAAAACTATAGATAAAGATGCTCTCTCTTTATACTTTTTATAAATTTATTTTTGTTTAATACTTTTTCGAATACTCTCTACTAAAGTATATAACTTTTTATCTTTGATATTATTTTCAAAAATACCATAACTTTTTTCACTAAATTTTATATCCTCTTCTATGGTAGATTCAGATTTAGTTTGTTGCTCTAAAGCAAATTCTTCATCTCTGAAAATTGATACATCTTTGATCATTTTGTATTCATCAATTTGTTTTAAAAACTTAATAAGTGTAAGTTTTTGAAAATTTAACTCATTTTGACCAATATGATTAGAAACTGCAATAGTTAGCTTATCATCTCTATAATATGCATAAAGCACATAGTGTAGATGTTTTGGCAATAATATTTTTGACAATAATTTTTCTAATTTATATCTTTTTCTTATTTGATTAAATTGTGGTTTATTTGCTATTTGTGTGAAGATTTTATTTATTGTCTTAGTTTTATCATTTGTAAAAGAAAAATGTTTATTATCAAATATTTGATCTTGAGATTCAAAATATATTTTTTTTAATATTTGTTTCTTTAATCTTTCTTGCATAACCTAATAGCCTCTTTAACTGCATTGATATAGCTTTTACTAGAGATATTACTAGATGATTTATAAGCAATATCAAATGCTGTGCCATGATCTACACTTGTTCTTATAATTGGAAGATTAAGTGATACATTAATGCTTTGATCAAAATACAATGCTTTAAGCGGGATTAAGCCTTGATCATGATACATAGCTACAAAATATCTATAGTTTTTCCTACTATTAGCACTAAAAATAGTATCAGGGACAAATGCCCCTTCAAATATCTCTTTAGATAGTAATTTATTTGCTTTTTTTATAGCTTTTATAATTTTAATCTCTTCATTGCCCAATACTCCATGATCTCCTGCATGTGGATTTAATCCTAAAACTGCTACTTTTTCATTTTTAACTAGTTTTATACTTTTAGCAAAATCTACTAAAAAAGATGTAAGCTTTTTAACTTTTATATGTTTAGCAACATCTTTTAATGCTATATGTTCAGTATATAAAGCTACAAACATTTTATTGCAACCTAGCATCATAATAGCATCTTTTTTAAATATATCTCTTAACATATCTGTATGACCTACATAATTTATACCTGCTTTTGCCCAACTTTGTTTATTAATAGGCAATGTAACTATAGCATGAGCAGATCCATTTTTAGTAAGAGAGATAGCATCTAAAAAAGAGTTATAACTATATAATCCAGATTTTTGATCTACTAAACCTGGTTTGATTTTAAAATCACCTTGAGTTTCTAATAACTTAAAATCTTTTGCAATAGAGATATCTAATAATCGACTCGCTTGTGTTAATAATTTATGATTTATACAATATATAGGCTTACATAATTTTGATATTTTTTTATGATTTTTTAATATAAGTTCTATACCTATACCATTGAGATCACCTACACTTATAGCTATTTTTTTCATCAGTTTATTAGCTCTTGCATCTGTTTTATAGCATCTTTTAATCCTATAAATACACTTCTTGCTATGATACTTTGCCCTATATTTAACTCTGTTATATATTTGATGTTGGCTATTGTGGTTACATTTTGATAGTTTAATCCATGCCCTGCTGCTACTTTTAAGTTTAATTGATTTGCTAATTTACTAGCTTTTTTTAACTCTTTTATAGATTCTTTTAACATTTTTTTTAATTGTGTTCTTGGTAGTTCTAACTCTTTAATACTATGGTGAGTATTACCTAATCCACTATTTAACATAGCATAAATATTAGCATATCTTCCTGTATGTAACTCTATATATTGTGCATTTAATTTTTTTGATAGTTTAATCATCTTAGAAGTTGGATCTATAAATAAAGATACTTCTATTTCGTTTTGTTGTAATTTTTTTATAACTTGTTTAATTTTATCAAAATTATCTTCAAGATTTAATCCCCCCTCAGTAGTTACCTCTGCTCTATTTTCTGGCACTAAAGTTACCCTATTAGGTTTAAGATTTGATATTATATCTATTATATTATCATTGATACTACATTCTATATTTACAGGAAGTTGTGATAGTTTTACTATATTGATTGCATCTTGATCGCAAATATGTCGTCTATCTTCTCTTAGATGTATAGTGATCTGATCGGCTTGAGCCAATTTACAAATAGACAAAGCATCTATTGGGTTTGGATCATTTATCTCTCTAGCTTCTCTTAAAACTGCTATATGATCTATATTCACACCTAAATTCATATTTTGCTCCATTGATATATTATTTAAGTATATTTTATCTAAACAAACTAAAAAATATATCAATTTGCATAAAAAAAGCCTAAGTTAAAACTTAGGCTTTAAAATATTTAGCAAAAAATTACTATTTAACTTCTACCTTATTGTAAAAGTCTAAGAACATTCTGCTGAACTGCATTTGCTTGACTTATAGCATAAGTTCCAGCTTGTGCAATTATATTTTGTTTATTAAATGTAGCACTCTCTGCTGCATAATCAACATCTCTAATAATAGATTCCGCTGCTTTTAAGTTTGTATGAGTTGTCATCATATTTCTTAAAGCTGATTCTACTTGATTTTGTGCTGAACCAAATTCAGATCTTACTGTATTTAGATTTGTTAAAGCTTTATCAACAGCTGACATTAATTTTAATGCAGTTGATCCTTTAAATGAACCAATTGCCATTGTGCTTTTTAAGTTAGCTAATGATGCTCCAGCTCCACTAATTGAAGTTGTATTAACTGCATGAGATGTTGAAACTTTTACTATATCAGTTGTTTTCTCACCAATTTGAAATGTAAAATCATTACCATCTAATAATGTTGTTCCATTATAATTTGTGCTTGTGCTAATAGAATCAAATTGTGTAAGTAGTGCTTTTACATCATTTAAAATAGCTGCTCTACCATCACTTGATGTAGTTGAAGTTGATGCTTGCATAAGTTTAGTTTTTACAATATCTAAAATATTTGATTGCTCACCCATAGCTTTATCTGCAATTTGAACAAATGTATTTGCAGAGTTTGCATTTGATATACCTTGCTGAACTCCTGAAGCTTGAGTTCTTAGTTTATCAGCAATAGCCATCCCTGATGCATCATCACTTGCTTTATTTATTCTAAGACCAGTTGATAGTTTTTCTAGTGAACTACCTAACTCTTTATTTACATTAACTGAAGCTTCTTGAGCTGCTAATGACGATATATTGGTATTTATTCTCATAATTAATCCTTTTTAATTTATGACACACTGTAGATTATATTATCTACTAACTCTTAACTTTCTCATCCAATATTTTATAAATATCTTTTGAGCATAAGGAATTTTACCTTTTGGAACTAATTAGTCCCTATTTATAAAGTCTATTGTGACATAACATTTCTTAATATTAGTTGAATCTTAACTATTAATAATCATTAAACCCTATTATAAAAAGTTTAAGAACATTTTCAAAGAAATGTTCTTGTAATTATATTACTCCCCAACCTTTACTATTGTAAAAGTTTAAGAACATTTTGTTGAACTGCATTTGCTTGACTTATAGCATAAGTTCCAGCTTGCGCAATAATATTTTGTTTATTAAATGTAGCACTCTGTGCTGCATAATCAACATCTCTAATAATAGATTCTGCTGCTTTTAAGTTTGTATGAGTTGTCATCATATTTCTTAAAGCTGATTCTATTTGATTTTGCGCTGAACCAAATTCAGATCGAACTGTATTAAGATTTGTTAAAGCAGTATCAATAGCTGACATTAGATTTAAAGCAACTGATCCTTTAAATGATGCAACTGCCATTGTGCTTCTTAAATTAGCTAAAGATGCCCCAGCTCCACTAATTGACGTTGTAGTAATTGCTCTTGAAGTTGAAACTTTTACTACATCAGTTGTTTTTTCACCAATTTGAAATGTAAAATCATCTCCGTTTAACAATGTTTTAGTATTATAATTTGTACTAGTAGAAATTGCATCAAATTGTGTAAGTAGTGCTTTTATATCATTTAAAATAGCTGCTCTACCATCACTTGATGTAGTTGAAGTTGATGCTTGCATAAGTTTAGTTTTTACAATATCTAAAATATTTGATTGCTCACCCATAGCTTTATCTGCAATTTGTATAAAAGTATTTGCAGAGTTTGCATTTGATATACCTTGTTCTACCCCTGATGCTTGAGTTCTAAGTTTATCAGCAATAGCCATCCCTGATGCATCATCACTTGCCTTATTTATTTTAAGACCTGAAGACAACTTTTCAAGAGAATCAGATAGATTCTTATTTACTTGAGTATTTGATTCCAATGCAGTTAAAGATGCTACATTTGTATTTATTCTCATAGGAAATTCCTTTTGTATAACTTATTTAGAAGTATTATAGTTTAACAGAACTTAATATAAGCTTAATTATATACAGAAGAAGCCCATTATATAGAGCTTTAAGACATTTCTTAAAATTAGATTAATATCCACTAATCTCTTTAATTGTTTCAATAGTTTTTATATTACTTTTCAATCTTTGATTCATATTGTATCTTTTTATATGTTTTGCCAAAATCTTTTTATATTTATTATAATTTCGTGAACCAATCTCAAAAGTTGCTAGTTTTTTTTGTATTTTTAATATATCATCTGGAATATTTTTAATCTCTATATCCAACAAAAATCCTTTTTAACATATTATCGATAATCATTATACCAAATTCTTATTTAAGAATCAAATAATCTTTTTTAAAATTACACCACATTCAATATGATAACTAAAAGCAAATTGATCAAATAAAGCAAAGTTTTTAATATTATGTGTCTTTATTAACTCTTTTAAATCCCTATATAATGTTTGCGGATTACAAGATATATAAATTATCTGATCAAATTCTTGACAAAGTTTTCTAGTCGTTTCATCCAATCCAGCTCTAGGAGGATCTACAAATATTGTAGAAAAATCATAATCATCTAACTCTATATTTTCTTGTTTTAATCTTCTGAACTCTCTAATTTTTTGTTTTGCTTCAACAAACTCTTCACTACTTAGCCTTATAAATTTAATATTATCAATATTATTTAATTCACAATTAATTTTCGCACTTTTTATAGATGTTTTACTAATCTCTGTTGCTAATACTTTATTAAAATATCTACTTAAACTAATAGTGAAATTACCACCACCACAATACAATTCACATAGATCTCTATTTTTGATAATATTTTTACCAACCCACTGAATCATCTGTATATTTACTTTTTGATTAGGTTGAGTAAATCCACCCTCTTTATAATAAAATCTATACTCTTTATCATCTATATTTAGTTTTTGTTCTATATAATCTTCACTTAAAACTACTTTTTGTTTTCTACTTCTTCCTATAATTTTTACTTTTAGTATATCTTGTAGCTTTTTAGCCTCTTCTATCCATATTGTATCTAGTTTCTTATGATATATCATAGTAATAAGCATATCACCATTAAGACCACTTAAAAACTCAACAGCAAAAAATTTCTTAGTAAGTGCATCATTTAATTCGATTTGCTTTAAAAATCTATCCATTATATTAGAAATATTTTTATCTACAATACTACATTTTTGTATAGGTAATAGTTTCTTATCTATACTATTCATAGCATAATAAATTTTGCCCATTTTATGAAAAATCCTAAACTCTGCTCTATTTCTAAAACCACCATCATCACTTTTAATCACATCTATATCATCTAAATATATATCTTTAAATCTATCTTTTTCCCTTTCTATTTTAAAATCTAATTGCTCATCATAACTCATATTTACTAAATTACATCCACCACAAATACCAAAATAATTACATTCCATTTTATCTCCATCTATAATATATTTTGCTATTATACCAAATGATTAATTTAACTTTACAAGAACAACTACACAATCTACTAAATTGTGATATAAAATCTCTATATCCACTAGCTAGAAATCTTAATAGAAAACTATACTTTTATGTAGGAGCTACAAATAGTGGTAAAACATATCAAGCAATGCAAAAACTAAAATTAGCACATACAGGTATATATTTAGCACCCCTAAGACTCTTAGCACTAGAAAATTATGAAAATTTAATATCTTCAAATATCAAAACTTCACTTATTACAGGTGAAGAGGAGATATTTGATGAGGATGCTGCTCATATATGTAGCACAATAGAGATGTGTAATTTTGAAATCGATATTGATGTAGCTGTTATAGATGAAGTGCAGATGCTAGATGATATAGATCGTGGTTGGGCTTGGGTAAATGCTATTATTGGTGTTCCTTCAAGAGAAGTTATTATGACAGGAAGTGTCAATACACTAAAAGCTATCCAAATTATTGCAAAATATCTCAATGAAGAGTTAGAGATTGTAAAATTTGATAGAATAAATCCTCTAAAAATTATATCTCAATATACTCCAATAAAAAAAATCCAACCCAAAACTGCACTTATAGCTTTTAGTAGAAAAGATGTTTTAACTTTAAAAAGTAGATTATCAAAATACTATAAAATATCAGTCTTATATGGAAATTTAAGTCCTGAAGTAAGAAAAGAGGAAGCTAGACGATTTCGAGAGGGACAAAGTGATATTTTAATAGCAACAGATGCTATTGCTATGGGATTAAATCTTCCTATTCAAACTATATTATTTACAACTGATACCAAATTTGATGGAATACGAAGAAGAAAATTAATAGTAAATGAGATTATCCAAATTGCTGGACGAGCTGGAAGATATGGTCATCATGAAGTTGGATATATTGGTGCTACTTCAAGATCCGTGCTTAAACATATCTCAAAAGAGTTTTATAAACCATTAAAAACAATAAAACCACCTTTTTATGTAAAGGCTACTACCACACAAATTGTTGATATTGCAAAACATATAAAAACCAAAAGTTTAACAAAAGTCTTAAAATATTTTTTTAAAAATATGAAATTTGATGGACCATTTCAAGCTGTTAATATATCTACTATGATAGAGTTAGCAAAAATATTAGATACAAAACACAATCTAAAACTTGAAGATAAATTTTTACTAAGTCAAGCACCTGTTAGCATAAAATCTATGTTGATTAAAAATGCTTACTACTTTTATATCAACTCTATTTTAAAAAACAAAGTTGTAGTGTATAAACCATCTATATCTATTAAAAAAGTAGCTAAAAGTAGTAGAGAGTTGCTTCAAGCAGAAGATGAGCTAAAAAAGATTAGTCTATATCTATGGTTATCTTATAAACTACCCGATCTTTTTCCATCCAAAGATAAAGCTATTATAGCTAGAGATTCTATAAATCGATATTGTCAAAAATCTCTAAAATCCAAAATTAATATTATTTAAGTTTTGGAATTTGATTTAAAGTCAATCTAAATGACAACTCAATCCCTTTTGTTGTTTTGATAAACTCTATAGGATAACTTATAACTACACTATATTTTAGTTTATTAATCTTATCGATAAAATCAAAAAATTCTTGAGGTTCTTGTATAATTGTTTTTACTATAAATTTAGAACTTATAAATTTTGATTTTACTTTTGATTGGAATGTAATTTTTGTTTTTGATTTTAAATATGAGCCTATCAATCTTACAAACTCTTTTGTAGATAATATATCTTTTTTATTATATTTTGGTGCAATATTTTTTAATTTGATTGGCTGAGGAATAAGCCCTGTATTAGAGATAATTGTGCTATATGTTGAATTACTCTCTTGAGATAAAACAATATCTGAACTTTTATATAGTTTTAAAAGTTTTGGTTGCATATTTTTATTATATGTATTTTTATCTAATAGTGTGCAAACAAATGTAGAATCTTTTTGTTCTAAATTAAGTTCATTGAGCATAGCATCTCTTGGAATTGTATCAAAAACTGCTAATAATAATTTTGTTACTTCATAGTTTTTTAACATATGATTAGGCAACTTAATATTCGCTAATTTCTCTTTTTGTTTTTTTAATGCTAACTCTTTAGCTTTTTTAATTTGCTCCTGTTTTGCCAACTGCTCTTTTATCTTATTTTGTTTATTAAGATAAAAAAATCCATACCCTACAAGAATAGTGCTAATTACTGCTGCTAAAATCCAACGAATAGGAAGTTTTTTCTCTTTTTTTTGTCTTGCCTGAATATAGCTTTGTTTTAAAGTTGAGTTATGTTCACATAGATAAAACATAATATTATCAATAGGAAAATTTGAATAATTTGTATCTATCATCATAGTTTGATTAATATCTTCTACTTGCTCTTCATTTAGTTGTTTTATAGTATAAAAAATCTCTATTTGATTACAAAAATTATCAGTAATATCTGAATTATCATAATACTCTTGTAGTGTAGTTGAGATATGATCTTGTATCTCTAAAAAATGTATCTCGTCAAAAAGCTTTTGCCCCTCTATCTCTTGTGAATAAAACTGTGAAGTATGCACCTCGTCAAAAGATGTTAAACTTTTAACTACACTATGAGCTATTACTTTATCTTGATCTAAAACTATTGCATAAAAATTATTATTAAGTATCAATATATTAATAGAATTAGCATCTGCACCATTTGATATAATATGATGATACAAAAGTGCAAAAGGTGAAAATATAAAATCTAACCCTATTGCTTGATAATTTTCTTTTTGAACTCTTATATCCTCTTTTAAAACAGCTAGTGCAAAATGTGATGTTAATTTTATAATCTTATAATTATCATCCAAGAAAGTGTTGATATCTACTATTTTTTGACTAGATGATTCATTGACTACAGATATATATGTTTTAGCGATATTTTGTTGCAAAATATTTACTTTACTAACTGCATCAGATGACAAAATATCATCCTCTTGCACAAAAGATAGATGTTCTGTATTTTGGAGTTGTTTATCTTTGAATATTTTTGTATCTATTTTAAGTTGTTTATCATATCTTTTAATATTTATATACTGCTCATTTGTATCTTTAAACATCTCTATCTCCTAGTAACATCATATTATTTTTAATCTTTTGTTTTGCTTCATCAATAGATAAATCATCTACATCAAAAGGGTTACCAACATAAAAATCAATAGTTCCAAATGGCTTTGGGATAGTAAATTTATCCCAAGAGTTAAATTGCCAATATTTAGAAGCTACTGTTTGAAATGGTAAAATTTTTGCTCCTGTTTTTTGTGATAATACTACAATCCCATCTGCTACACTATAGATAGGACCTTGTGGTCCATCTGGTGTGATCGCTATATCTATACCTTTTTTGATAGCTTTTATCGCACCTATTAAAGCTCTTGCTCCATTTTTTGTAGATGATCCACTAAAAGATCCCACATTTAAAAGTGACATAACTTTTTGTATAGTGATCCCATCTCTATGCTCACTAATTATAGCTTTTAATGATCCATTTTTTTTAAATTTATGATAATTAAATGGTTGCATTAGTAAATTACCATGCCAACAACATAAAATAAAACTCTCATTAGAAAAATCATCCTTAGGGTAAAAATATCTTTTTTTATTTGTTAAATATATAAATCTTGCTAACAAATACAAAATATATGGCAATATATTAACTTGAATATATTGTTTTACTTTTTTTTTATTAAACAATTTCACCCTTTAGTGATGTTCTATATGCTTGTGTAATCTTAACATCTACAAACTTACCTAATAACTCCTCACTACCTTGAACAAAAACTTGTGCATAGTTATCTGTATATCCAGATATCTCACCATTTGGTTTAAGATCATCAAAATATACATTTACTACTTTTGATACAAATCTATCCATCAATTCATCTTGATGTTTTTTATGTAGTTCTATTACTTGATTTAATCTTTGACTTGCTATTTTATCATCTACAAAATTTGACATAGTAGCAGCTACTGTATTTGGTCTAGCAGAATATTTAAAATTAAATATTTGATCAAATTTGACTTTATTGATCACATCTAATGTATCTAAAAAATCCTCATCACTCTCCCCTGGAAATCCAACAATAATATCTGTTGATATTCTTACATCTGGAACTTTTGATCTAATTTTTTCACAACGATTTAAGAACCACTCTTTTGTGTAGCCCCTTTTCATATCTTTTAAAACTTTTGTGCTACCACTTTGAAGTGGAACATGGATAGCTTTACAGATTTTATCATTTGAAGCAAACTCCTCTATAAACTCATCATCCATATGTAAAGGGTGTGGTGATGTAAATCTGATTCTTTTAACATCATCTATTTTAGATATATCTTGTAAAAGTTTTGTAAAAGTATATTTTTCCCGTTGGTCACTGAAATATTTACCATAATTATTGACATTTTGCCCCAATAAAAATATCTCTCTTGCTCCACTTTGTGTAGCTCTTTGTATCTCTTTTAGTATAATCTCAGGAGGGATACTTATCTCTTCTCCTCTAGTTGCAGGAACTATACAATAGGTGCATTGTTTATCACATCCCAAAGAGATATTGATACTTGCTCTATAGAGTGAATTTCGATATTCATTGAACTCATAAGTGGTTTCATCATGGTTTATATCTATTTGCACAGTCCCTTTTTTTTCTACTGCTTGCGAGATTTTTGATACATTTCTAGCACCAACTACAAAATCAACATAAGGGGCTCTTTTGATAATATCAGCTCCTAGATGACTTGCAGTGCATCCACAAACTCCTATTTTTGCATTCTCTTTTCTTTTTTTATTAAAATTCCCTAGCTCACTAAAAAGTTTTGCTACAGGTTTTTCTCTAACTGAACAAGTATTTATAATAATAAGATCAGCATCCTCAAGTGAAGATGTCAATTCATAATCATTTTTTTGATTAAGTTCTGCAATAATATGTTCTGTATCTCTGGCATTCATCTGACAACCAAGAGTTTCAATAAAAAGTTTTTTAGACATTATTTCTCTTTTGTATTACATTATATGCACTTCATACATATAATCATCATCTGCTAAACCATATTTTACTTCTCTAAAATATACATTATATCCATCATTTTCAAAGCTCTCTACTAAAGCCATCATATTTTTATGTGAATTTTCTTTGTCAAAATAAAAGATTTTATCTTTATTTGCTACCTCTTTTAGTTTTGTTAGTGTTGTTTTCTTAGGTTTATCTGTTAGTTCTTTTCTAGCTAATAAAATATCCATATTTGTATCCTTTTTTATCATAATATTATGCGATTATATCTATTTTTGACTTACAATTTACTTTTATGTAAATTTATGATATAATGCGACAAACTACAAGGCAACAATAATCAAAACTTACATTGCATTGTTAAAGAAGGAAGATTTATGGAAAAAATTATAGATATTATAGATAGTATCGCTTACGAAAAAGGCTTAAAAGTTAGTGATGTTGAAGAAGCTTTACAACAATCACTTATCCAAACAGCAAGAAAAATGGTAGATGAAACTTTGATTTTTGATGCTAAAATCAATAGAGCAAATAAAGAGTTAAAACTATTTCAAAAAATTGAAGTTGTAAAAAATGATGATGAAAGATTAACTTTAGAAGTTTTAACAGATGAAGAGGGATGGACAAAACCAAACAACAAAGAAAACTATATAACAATAGATGAAGCTAAAAAACTTGATCCAGATTTAGAAGTTGGAGATTTTTTAAGTTATGAACTAGAGTTTGAAAATATGGGAAGAAATGCATCAACTATCCTTTTTAGCAATCTTGAATATAGACTACAAAGATTTATCTCTGATAATCTTTTTGATAAATATAAAAGTCAAATAGGTAAAACTATCTCAAGTGTAGTAACAAGTATAGATAGACAAGATAATACTTTTGTAGAGATTGGTGAAGTTCGAGGTATTATGCCAAGAAAAAATAGAATAAAAGGTGAATTTTTTAAAGTTGGAGATGCATTAAAAGCAGTTGTTCGATCTGTAAAAATAGATAAACAACATGGACTAATTGTAGAGCTAAGCCGAACAAGCCCTAAATTTTTAGAAAGCCTACTTACTTTAGAAGTTCCAGAGTTAAAAGATGAAAGAATAACTATAGAATCAACAGCTAGAATACCAGGAGTAAGAGCAAAAATTGCACTATCTACAGAGGAATCAAATGTAGATCCAATAGGTGCAGTTGTAGGGGTAAAAGGTGTTAGAATTAGTGCTATTAGCTCTGAATTAAATGGGGAAAATATAGATTGTATAGAATATACACATATCCCTGAGATTTTTATAGCTAGATCTTTAAGCCCTGCTATTGTTCAAAGTGTAAAAATAGAAAAAGAAGCAGGTGAGAATAAAAAAGATAAAGCTATTGTAACAATCTCAAGTGACCAAAAAGCAAGAGCAATAGGTAAAGCTGGATTAAATATCAGATTAGCTTCTATGCTTACAAAATGCGATATTGAACTAAACGAAATAGAGGGTGTGACAAATGCTACAAACTCTATAGAGCATACTTCAAATACAGAAAAAACAAAAGATACTTCAGGTTTAGAAGCATTATTTAACTAAAAGGGAATTTATACAATGCAGATATTTGATAGTGCAAAAAAACAAAAAGTAGAGTTTATATCTCAAGAGGAAAACAAAGTTAAAATCTATGTTTGTGGTCCAACAGTTTATGATGATGCACATCTAGGACATGCTAGAAGTGCCATAGTTTTTGATCTACTTCATAGAGTGCTAAAATCAAATGGTTATGATGTAACTATGGTAAAAAACTTTACAGATGTTGATGATAAGATTATCAAAAAAATGGAAGAAACAGGAAAAAGCTTAGAGCAAATTACTGAATTTTATATCAAAAGTTATCTTTTAGATATGGAAGCTTTAAATATTTTGCCAAATAGTATAGAACCAAAAGCTACACAAAGTATAGATGCTATGACAGATCTTATTGAGAAACTTTTAGAGCAAAATAGAGCTTATATATTGGATGATGGAATATATTTTGATACAACAAAAGATGAAAAATATGGATCTATTTCACATAGAATTAGTGATCAAAATAGCATCACAAGAGTTGGGATAAACCAAGATAAAAAAGATGAAAAAGATTTTGCACTTTGGAAATTTAATACAGACAAAATCAGTTTTGATACTATATGGGGAAAAGGTCGTCCAGGATGGCACTGTGAATGTAGTGCAATGATAAATAAACATCTAGCTAATAAATCATTAGAGTTTGCAGTAGATATTCACGGAGGTGGTGCAGATTTACTTTTCCCACATCATGAAAATGAAGCTACACAAACAAGGATGGCTTACCATCAAGAGATAGCCAAGTATTGGATGCATAATGGTTTTGTAAATATAGATGGTCAAAAGATGAGTAAATCACTTGGAAATAGTTTTTTCCTAAAAGATGCATTAAAACAATATGATGGAGAAGTGATTAGATTTTATATGTTAAGCACACACTATAGAGCAGATTTTGGTTTTAATGAAACTGATCTATTATCAAGCAAAAAAAGATTAGATAAGCTTTATAGATTAAAAAAACGACTATATACAACTAGCATAGGTAATATTGATAATAAATTTAAAGCTAATATTACTCAAGCACTAAATGATGACCTAAACACATCTAAAGCTATCTCATTTATAGATGAATTTGTAACACTAGCCAATGAACAACTAGATAAAGAACCAAAAAATAAAAATCTTAAAAAAACAATAGTGGCAAATATAAGTTTTCTAAATGATATTTTAGGTATAGGATATCAAGATCCTTTTAAATATTTTCAGTTTGGTATAGATCAAACACAAAAGATGGAGATTGAAAATTTGATAGCTCAACGAACACAAGCAAAAAAAGATAAAAATTTTGAACTAAGTGATAAAATTAGAGATCAACTAACCAATATGCAAATATCTATTATGGATACTAGCAATGACACTATGTGGGAAAAGGTTTAATTAATAAACATCTTTTCTATGTTTTATTCTGCTTACTATAATAATATCATTTTCAATATCAAATAACACTCTATAATTACCTACTCTTAATCTATGAGTAGGATTATAGTTTGTTAATTTTTTAATATTTGCAATATTTGGATAATGTTCAAGATTTGATATAGAATTTAAAATCTTTTTTGCTTGAATTTTATCTATTTTTTTTAAATCTTTTATCGCTTTATCTAAAATCTCAATCTTCATCAATTAACCTAAATGCTTCTTCTAAAGTATAGCTTTTTTTACTATCTCTCTTTGCATCTTGTATAAGTTTATAATCTGGGTCATTTGGATAAACAGGCTCTATATCTAAATCAGCTATTAAAATAGGACTTTTTTTATCTGTAGCTTGTTTTAATAATAAATTTAATCCATCACTAAAACTTAGTCCATAAACTTTAAATATCTCTTTTGCACTTTGTTTTAAAGATACATCTAAATAAACATTGCTTCTTACTTTTTGTCCTTGTGAAGTTGCTAACATATCAAATCCTTTAAGTTCACTAAACACACTCGTTGTATTTATTATATCTAAAATAAAATCAAAATAAATTAAACTTATTTTTCTTTTATAAATAAGTTTCTTTATACCACATACTAAAAAGCCATATTGCATAAAAGTGTTGTTTAAATTTATTATTTTTAGCTTGTTGAAATAAAAATTTAATATAATCATTTTTAAAAAGATTTGTTTGAAGATTTACTTCTAAAATCAGATCTAGCAAATAACTACCATAATAATCAAAAAGCCACTCATTAAAAGGGCTATTAAACCCTTTTTTAGGTCGATTGATTATCTCTTGTGGAATATGTTTTGAAGCTATTTGTTTTAATAGATATTTATTTGTATTTCCAACTTTAATATCACTTTTTATACTAAATACCAAATCAACTAATCTAAAATCCAAAAATGGATTTCGCACCTCAATAGAGTTTGCCATACTCATCTTATCAACTTTGCTTAAAAGTGCTTCCCCTAACCATATTTTTAAATCTATATAGCTCATCCAATCAACTGGATCTTTTTGTGCTGTATCAAATTTAAAATTTGGTAATTTATGGAATAATTTTCTTTTTTGAATATTTGTAAATATCTCCCCAAAACTATAATATATATTCTCTTTTTTAACTACTCTTCTTAGATATTCACTCTCTTTGGTTTGTGTTGTTAAAGCCCCTATAATATTATCTAAAAAACTATGCTGGTTTGTATCTAAAGAGTTTTGAAAATTATAATATTTTAATATTTTTGCATAATTATCATATCCTAAAAAAAGCTCATCACTTCCCTCTCCACTTAAAACAGTTTTTATACCTACTTGTTTAACCAAGTTTGTAAGTAAAAACAATGGTATTGATGCTGGATCAGCATGTGGTTCTTCAAGATTTTGCAATACACTATGTAGTGAATCTATAAAATCTTTTTGATTAATTACCAAAGGATAATGCTCACTTTTTATATCTTTTGCTACAATATTAGCATAAGACAATTCACTATATTTTAGATAATCTTCATACCCTACACTAAATGTTTTGATATTATGACCACTTATTTTTGTATATAAAGATGATATTAAACTACTATCTATTCCACCACTTAAAAGTGATCCCACCTCAACATCACTTACTAAACGACTATTTATAGAATCTTCCAAAACTTTTTCTATTGATTGAAGTGCGGTTGTTTCATCAGATATTTTTTTATATTTTTTAATTTTATAATATTTTTTGATTTGAAGTTTTCCATTTTGATATATCAAAAAACTACTCTTGTCTAGTTTTAAAATATCTTGATAAAATGTATTTGGTGTAAGTGGTGTAAAAAATTGCAAATATTGACTTAATGCAATTTTATTTAGTTTTGGAATATATCCTAATATCTCAATAATAGGCTTGATCATACTTGAAAATATAAATTTATTATCCTTAGCAAAATAATAAAATGGTTTTTTACCATATCTATCTCTTGCACAAAAAAATATATCTTGTTTAATATCATATAAGCAAAAACTAAAAGCACCATTTAATTTATCTAAAAACTCATATTGATATTTTTGATAAAGCCTAATTATCACTTCACTATCACTAGAAGTTTGACAAATTAGATTTTCTGTTTTAATAAGATTTTTATAGTTGTATATCTCTCCATTGAAGCTAAGAACAATATTATCAAATACCATAGGTTGGTTTGCTTCACTATTAAGATCAATTATACTTAATCTTGTATGACCAAAATAGTTATTATCTATTTTTTTAATACCACTAAAATCTGGACCACGATGAGATAATATTTTTACAATATCTGCAAAATCAACTTTAGGATGAAAATTAACCCCTACTATACCACACATAAAATATGATTAAAAATGATAAACTTTTGGTTTTTCCAAAGGAGCTGAGAAATAATACCCTTGTGAATATGTAGCACCTAAGCTTTTTACTAACTTAAATATCTCTTCATTTTCAACATATTCAGCTATAGTTTGAAGATCTAAACTTTTTGCAAACTCCATAATAGTTTTTACTATTTCATAACTATTTTGATCAGTTGCTATATTTTTTACAAGTGAAGCATCAATTTTTAAATAATCAACATTCATCTTTAAAAGATGCTCAAAATTTGAGTAACCACTTCCAAAATCATCAATAGCAACTTTACATCCTAAAGCTTTTACTTCTGAAGTAAATTCTTGAAGAACATCATAGTTTTTGATCCCTTCATCTTCTAAAATCTCCCATACAACTTTTTTAGCTACACCATAAGTTGCAAGTTTTTCCTTGACAAATTTCATAAAATCTTTATCTTCTATATCCTCATAAGATACATTTACTGAAAATTCAAACGGTAGATTTTGAAACTCTTTGAATGATTTTTCTATAACAATTTTTGTAATCTTAGAGTATTGATTTGCTTTTTTTGATACCTCTAAAAAGAAAAATGGAGATATGATTTTATCCTCATCTATCATCCTTACTAGACACTCATATTTATCAACTTTCATAGTTTTATTATTTACTAAAGGTTGAAAATATACTACAATATTATCTTTTTCCAAAGCATTTTTTAATTTTTTGGTCCAAAGCATATTATTTTGATACTCTTGTAAATTATCAAGTTCATCATAGAAAACAATCAAATCTTTATGATCTCTTTTTGCAGCTTGTAAAGCAAGATCAGCAGTTACTAGCTTATTGTTTTTAGTTGAAAATGTAATACCTGCTGCTACTCTTACATCAATTTCATGTTGATCTTCATGAAAAACTTTTTGATCAATATTGTTAATTATAGTTTGTGTTATTTCTTTAAATTTCTTATTTGAAATACCACTATTTGTGATACAGTATGTATCTGATGGAAACTTGTATAAATTTACCTCATCATAAGGATTTATTACATTAACAATAATTTGTGCCACTTTTTTTAATATACTATCCCCAACTTTATGTCCAAAAAAATCATTTATCTCTTTAAATGATTTAATATCAAAAATAGCTAAAGAGACAATATCTATCTTATCATCTTGAAGATCTTTTATTAGCTTGGCTCTATTTGGAAATTTAGTCAATCCATCAATATAAAGCATAGCTTGAATTTTATTCTCATGAGCTATCTCTTTTTCCCACAATTTATAACAAAATTTGATTTTATTTAATGATAAAGCTGGTTGATTATCAATATCTAAATAATCAAAAATTAAAAGATCACTTTGGTTGATTGAAGTATCTAAATTAGATATAAATATTGGTATCTCTGTATAGGTATTGATAATTTTATGTAACTGTTTTAGATCTAATACAGATGTATCTAAAATCATAATATGTATAGTATAGGTTAATAGTGTATGTTCAACATCTTCAAAATTGCCAACTAACGGAGATATGGAGATGTTTGGATAATTTTCTCTTCCAACTAAAAAAGATGATGAGTTTCCAAAGACATCTGTCTTAATCTCTGGTAGATATTTTAAAATCTCTTTAAATTTAGATTTATATATATTTTGTAAAAGAGGGCATGGCTGTTTTCCACAGTAGCCCTTTCCTTTGCATTTGATGCATAGATGCATATAACCACTTCTTTAAAATAATCTGTTAATTCAGATTCAT
>OFAT01000040.1_pt1 | contig 22003 bp, 35 predicted proteins | sample 1520331 | NCBI WGS metagenome assembly OFAT01 (sample SAMEA3696446, study PRJEB22514) | metagenome | biome: water; feature: marine; material: hydrothermal vent | place: Pacific Ocean | collected 2014-08-12 | depth 1521 m
ACCTAATTATAGAGTAATTTGGCTTGTTGTCTAATTGGGTATGGATTTATTAGGGTTAAACAACAAATAAAAATCTTTTAAGACTATTCTAAGTGATTTATAGATAAAATTTCAATTCTTATAAGGGAGCTATAGCAAAGTTGGTAATGCCCCGGATTGCAAATCCGGTATGCGTTGGTTCGAGTCCGACTAGCTCCTCCATTAATTAATCAACTATACTTTGTGATTTGTCAAATATACTTCTTAATGTTTTATTGAAAAAATTTAATATTTATTTGAAGTTATTTATTAGTTAGTAAAAACAAATAGTAGTGTATATATCTACTATTTGTATCTATGTGTAATTCTACCTTTATCTAGTGAATATGGAGTTATCTCAACTCTTACTTTATCACCTAAAAGTATTTTTATATAATGCATTCGCATTTTTCCTGATATATGACATAATACTATATGTCCATTATCTAACTCTACTCTAAAAGTAGCATTTGGTAAAACTTCTGCAACTATACCATCTACAACTATTACATCATCTTTTGCCATATTATTTTCCTCTTAATCAATCTTAGTTAATATTTTAGCTTTGCCATTTACAATAGCAACTTGGTGTTCATAATGACTTGTTCTTAAATTATCTTTGCTTCTTACTGACCATTTATCATCTGGATCAATAACAGGCTCTTCATCTTTTTGACAAATCATAGGCTCTATACAAAAAATCATACCATTTTTAATTTTTGGACCTTGTTTTGCATTGTGACCATCTAAATAGTTTGGAACTTCTGGATCACAGTGAGGCTCTTTACCAATTCCATGACCACAAAATTTTACCAAAGGAACATATCCTCTACCTAAAATAAACTCCTCCAATGCTAAACTTAATTCCTTAAATCTCATACCTTGCTTAATAATATCTATTGCATAATATAAAGCATCCTTACTACAAGCAATCAGATCTTCATCCTCTTTAGAAATTTTTCCAATAGGCATAGTAATAGCAGCATCTCCATACCAACCATCTATTTGACTACCTATATCTATTCCTAAAATATCTCCATCTTTTAATACAGTGTTATCTGGAACTCCGTGTATTACCACTTCATTTAAAGATGTGCATACTGCATTAGGAAAACCATAAAGTCCTTTAAATGCAGGCACTGCACCTAAACTTCTTAAATAATCTTCCCCCATCTTATCGACATCTAAAAGTGTCATACCAGCTTTAACATTTTGTTCTAAATAGTGAAGTGTTTTTGCAACAGCAAGACCTGCTGTTTGTAGTTTCTCAATCTCTTTTGGTTTTCTTAAAGGTATAGCCATATTATTTTTTACCACAATATAAACTATTAGTTGAAAACCAAAAGCTGCAAGCTAATAAACAAGCTTGTGCTTTTTGCTTTTTAGTTATCATTATAATCCCGTAGCACTAAGTGTTTCATATTTATTAGAATATTGTTGAGCTTCTATTTTTCTCATAGTATCAATAGCAACTTGAACAACAATCATAACAGCAGTCCCACCAAAGAAAAACGGAACACCCATAGCTTTTACAATAAGCCAAGGAAGTGTAGCAACCAATCCTAAATAAATAGCTCCCCAAAAAGTTAATCTTGAAGCAGTATCATTTAAAAATGTTGCTGTGCTAGCTCCTGGTCTAACTCCTGGTATAAATCCACCTTGTCGTTTAAGGTTATCAGCAATATCTTTTGAATTAAATGTAAGACTTGCATAAAAGTATGCAAAAAATACTACAAATAAAAATGTTAATAAATTAAATACATAATGTGATGGATTTAAAAAATCTGATATTGATATCAAAATCGGATTTTTACTACCTTGTAAAATTGTTGCAGGAAACATTAAAATAGCACTTGCAAAAATTACAGGAATTACTCCACTTAAATTTACTTTTATTGGTATATAATTCATAATTCTTTTATTTTGATTTTGCATAACAACTTTTCTACTATATGAAACCGGCACTCTTCTTTCCGCTAGTTCAACATAGATAATCACACCAACAGTAGCTAAGATAACTGCTAAAATAACTATAATAGTTAAAAAATTCATTTGACCATTATTTACAAGATCAACAGTTCCACCAATAGCACCTGGTATTGCTGATACGATACCTGCAAAGATAATCAATGATATTCCATTACCGATACCTTTTTGAGTGATTTGCTCACCTATCCACATTAACATCATAGTTCCTGTTAGCATAGATATAGCCGCAACTGCTATAAATGTATTGTGATCTATTGTAATAGCACTTTCACCAGCAGTTCCTGTTAGACTTTGTAGTCCCATAGAAACACCAATAGCTTGAATTAGTGTAATAACAATAGTAGCATATCTGATAATTTGCATATATTTTTGCATACCGTCTCGCTCTTTTTTAAGTTTTCCAAGAGCAGGAAAAGTAGCAGCAAGAAGTTCCATAATAATTGAAGCTGTAATATAAGGCATAATACCCAAAGATATAACACTCATCCGTCTAACAGCATTACCACTAAACATATTTGCCATACCTAAAGCATTATTTGTATTTGAATCAAAAAATTCTTTGATAACATTTAAATCAACACCAGGGATTGGCACATAAGCCAATACCCTATATATTAAAATAAAACCCAATGTAATTAAGATCTTATTTAATAAGTCTTTATTCATAATTAATTACCAGTAGTAGTTACATTTTCATCTTTGATTTTAGATGCTAAGTTTTTAGCATCTGAACCAATAAGTTTAACTTTTCTTACTTCTTTAGATAATTTATAAACAGATCTTATTGTTTCCATAGTAATCTCTTCAAGATTTGCTACTTGTTTTACTTTAGATACATTTATAGAATATGGTTTTGTAACTCTTGAAGTAAAACCAACTTTTGGCAATCTTCTATGAATTGGTTGTTGACCACCTTCAAAACCTCTTTTTATTTTGTATCCAGATCTTGATTTTTGACCTTTTTGACCTCTAGTAGAAGTCTTACCCATTCCTGAACCTTGACCTCTACCAACTCTTTTACTATTTTTTGTACTTCCAGCAGCTGGAGTTAAATTTTCTAAAATTGACATATCTCTATCCTTTAATCTTAGCTAATGCTTCAACTGTAGCTTGAACAAGGTTATTAGGATTATTTGATCCTAAAGATTTTGCAATAATATCTGTAATACCAGCAAGTTCAAGAACAGGTCTTGCAGCTCCACCAGCGATAAGCCCTGTCCCTTCAGAAGCAGGTTTTAGTAATATTTTACTTGCATTATATTTATGTTCAATATCATGATTGATAGTTGTTCCATTTATATTTACTTTAACCAATGACTTAAATGCATCATCTAAAGCTTTTTTGATTGCATCAGGAACCTCTTTTGCTTTTCCTGTTCCAAATCCAACTGTTCCTTTTTTATCACCAACAACAACTAAAGCTGTAAATCTAAATCTTCTACCACCTTTTACAACTTTTGTTACTCTTCCAATATTTACTATTGATTCTTCAAAATCATCTCTATTTATTGCCATGAACTTACCTTTAAAGTTTGATTCCATTGTCTCTTAGTGCATCAGCAAAAGCCGCAACTACACCATGATACAAGTAACCATTTCTATCTAAAACTACTGTTTCAATATTTTTTGCTTTTAAGTTTTCAGCTAATTTAGCTGCAACTTGAACAACATTTTCTTTATTTACTGTTAATTTCATTGCTCTACTATCAACAGAAGCTAAAGTATTTCCAGCTACATCATCGATTGCTTGTGCATAAAAATACTTATTTGATTTAAAAACAGTCAATCTTGGAAGCTCGCTAGTTCCACTAATTTTACCTCTAATTCTTCTTTTTCTTCTAAGTCTAAGAGAATTCTTTTTAGCTAAATCTTTTATTCTACTCATATTTTTACACCTTACTTAGCAGTTTTACCGGCTTTTCTAACGATATGCTCGTCAGTATATTTAACACCTTTACCTTTGTATGGTTCTGGTTTTCTAAAGCCTCTGATAATTGCTGCAGCTTGACCAACTTGTTGTTTACTGCTACCTTTTACTGTAATGATATTTTTTTCAACAGTTATCTCTAACCCTTGAGGAATATCATAATTAATAGGATGTGAATATCCTAATTGTAATTCTAAAACTTTACCTTTAACAGCAGCTCTATAACCAACTCCGTTGATCTCTAAAGATTTAGAAAAACCTTTATTTAATCCTTCAACTGCATTGTTTGTTAAAGATCTGTAAGTTCCCCAATAAGCTTTATCTTGTGATGTTTCACCAACTAAAGTAAAATTAATAGCACCATTAGCTACTTCTACTCCTACTCTATTATGTGTTTCAACATCTATTGATTGAGAACCTTTTTTTACTGTAATAACACCATTATTAACTGTTACTTCCATTCCAGCTGGAATTTGTATTGCTTTTTTTCCAATTCTAGACATAAATAACTCCTACCATACAGAACATAGCACTTCGCCACCAACATTTAGTTTATAAGCTTCTTCATTACTTATAATACCTTTGTTAGTAGAAACAACTATTGTTCCATATCCATTTTTAAAGTTTTTAAGGTCTAAAGCACCTTTATAAACTCTTCTACCAGATTTTGATAATCTTTTAAGTTCATTGATAACACTATTTTCATTGTCATCATATTTTAAAACAACTTTAATTGATTTTTTATTATTATCACCATCTACTACTTGATAACTCTCAATATATTCTTTTTCTTGTAATACTTTTACAACACCTTCTACTGTATTTGAATGAATCAGAGTTGTTGTATCAAGTTTTCTCATACTTGCATTTCTAATTCTAGTCAAAGCGTCTGCGATTAAATCATTCATCATGGGCTTTTTCTCCTACCAACTAGCTTTTCTAACACCAGGTAATAAACCTTCGTTAGCCATTTTTCTTAAACATATTCTACATATACCAAAATCTCTATATACTGATTTTGGTCTTCCACAAATTGAACATCTACTATAAGCTCTTGTAGAGAATTTAGGTGCTCTTTGTTGTTTTGCAATCATAGATTTTTTTGCCATTATGCTCTCCCTTTAGTAAATGGTAATCCCATTAATTCTAATAATCTAAATGCTTGTTCATCACTAGATGTTGTTGTAGCAATAGATATATTCATACCATGAGTTTTAATAATATTATCAAACTCAACTTCTGGGAACATTAATTGCTCATCTAAACCAAAGTTAAAGTTACCATAACCATCAAAACCATTTCTGTTAAGTCCTCTAAAATCCTTAACTCTTGGAAGTGCGATTGAACAAAGTTTATCCATAAATACATACATTTGCTCACCTCTTAGAGTAACTTTAACTCCTACAGGTGCACCTTCTCTTACTTTAAATCCAGCAACACTTTTTTTAGATACAACTGTAACTGCTTTTTGTCCAGCTATTAAACTGATAGTATCATTGATATTTTGCATCAATTTACTATCTTTCATAGCTTCTCCAGCACCTACAGAGATTGTAATTTTCTCTAATGCTGGAGTTAACATTTTATTTTGATCAAATTCAGATTCTAAAACTGGTTTAATCTCATCTTTATATCTTTGTAATAATCTAGCTGCCATCTTATTCACCTTCTACTTTTGCTACATTAGAGATATCTATTGGCATCTCTTTGTTTACAAAACCACCGTCTGGGTTTTTATCTTGATCAGGTTTAACAGTTTTTTTAGCTACTTTACAGTCTTTAACTATAACTTTACCTTTTGATGGGAATACAGCTAATACTTCACCTGTTTTACCTTTATCATCACCGCTAATTATTTTAACAGTATCACCTTTTTTAATCTTCATTTTAATTGCCATTATAACACCTCCGGAGCAAGTGAAACAATTTTCATAAAACCTGAATATCTAACTTCCCTAGCTACAGGTCCAAAAATTCTTGTTCCAATTGGTTCTTTTTTGTTATCAAGTATAACAGCAGCATTGTCATCAAATCTAATTAAAGATCCATTTTCTCTTTGAACCTCTTTATGAGTTCGAACAATCACAGCTTTTACAACTTGACCTTTTTTTACTTTTCCACCATGAGGAATAGCTTTTTTAACAGATGCAACTATTACATCACCTACACTTGCATATCTTCTTTTAGATCCACCTAAAACTTTGATACACATGATCTCTTTAGCACCACTATTATCTGCAACTTTCAGTCTAGTAAAACCTTGAATCATTACTTAACTCCTCTAGCAACTATAGTTTTTAATCTAAATGATTTAGTTTTTGATAATGGTCGACATTCAATTGCAACAACTGTATCACCTACATTAACTTCATTTCTTTCATCATGAACTAAATATTTTTTAAATCTTTTAACAGTTTTGTGATATCTTGGATGTAAAACTTTTCTTTCAACTAAAACTGAAACAGTTTTATCTCCAGATTTTTTTACCACAATACCTTGGATTTCTCTTTTATGTGAATTACCCATATATTATCCTTACTTAGCACTAGCTGCAGTGATTGCAGTTTGAATTCTTGCAATATCTTTTTTAGCAGCTCTTAATTCACTAGTGTTAGTTAATTGCATAGTTTTAAACTTAGTCTTAAGCTCAAACAATAGCACCTTTTTCTCTTTTAACATATCATTTAACTCTTTCAAGCTTTTATCCGCAATATCAGTATATTTCATTTTCACTCTCTTTAGTTACGATTTTAGTTTTAAAAGGTAATTTATGTTTAGCTAAAGTTAAAGCTTCTCTAGCTAAATCTTCACCAACTCCACCCATTTCAAAACAAATTCTTCCTGGTTTGATATTCATAACCCATTTATCAACACTACCTTTACCTTTACCCATTCTTGTTTCAAGTGGTTTTGCAGTAAGTGGTTTTGCTGGGAATACCATAATCCAAACTTTACCTTGTCTATTAATCTTTCTAGTCATAGCAATTCTGGCAGCTTCAATTTGTCTTGAATCGATTCTACCATGTTCTAATGCTTTCAATCCGATATTACCATAAGCTAATGAATTGGCTCTCATAGATTTACCTCTATTTCGCCCTTTCATAACTTTTCTATATTTTGTTCTTTTAGGCATTAACATCGTTATTTACCTCTTCTTTTATTTTGTGGTCTTCTTTTATTTTGTGCTTCTGGTTTCTCAACTGGAATACCTTTTGCAAGAACTTCACCTTTGAATATCCATACTTTAATACCGATACATCCATAAGTTGTATGACCTTCTGCAAAACCATAATCGATTCTAGCTCTTAGTGTATGTAAAGGAACTCTTCCCTCTAAATACCACTCAGTTCTAGCCATCTCAGCACCACCTAGTCTTCCTGAAACAGATATTTTAATACCTTTTGCTCCACCTTTAATTGCATTTTGCATAACTCTTTTCATAGCTCTTCTAAATGCAACTCTTCTTTCAAGTTGTTGTGCAACATTTTCAGCAGCTAAAACAGCTGAAATAAAAGGTTTTCTTTCCTCTTTAATATTTACAGCAACTTCTCTTCCTACAAGTTTAGCAAGATTAGCTTTTAGTTTTTCAACATCTGCACCTTTTTTACCTATAATGATACCAGGTCTAGCAGCAACAACAGTAACTCTTACTTTTTTTGCAGTTCTTTCAACAATAGTTTGTGAAATTCCAGCATAGTAAAGCTCTTTTTTTACAAATTTTCTAATTTTATCATCTTCAGCAACATTTGCTGGCATTTTAGAAAAACTTGGAAACCATCTGCTTTCCCAATTTCTATTAATTCCTAGTCTTAGACCAATTGGATTTACTTTTTGACCCATTACTTGTCTCCTTCTATTGCATTTACTTCAACCATAATGTGAGCCATTGGTCTATGTTTAGGTGAGGCACTACCTCTTGCTCTTGGTGTAAATCTTTTAAGAACAGGACCTTTATCTACTCTACAGCTTGTAACTATAGCTTCTTCAGGCTCTAATCCTGAATTTGCACAAGCAGATGCAATAACTTTAGAGATAATTCCTGCAGCTTTGTTTGGTGTAAACTCTAAAGAAGCAATAGCTACTTCAGCATTCATACCTTGAACTTCTCTTGCAATTAATCTAGCTTTTAATGGAGCTAGTCTAACAAATTTTAATACTGCTCTTCCCATTATCCAACCTTTCTTTGAACTGAACCTTTATGACCTTTAAAAGTTCTAGTTGGTGCAAATTCACCTAGTTTATATCCGATATGATTTTCTGTAATCATAACAGGAACAAAGTTTCTACCATTATGAACATTAAATGTCAAACCAATCATATCTGGTAAAATCATAGATCTTCTTGACCATGTTTTGATTGGTTTTCTATCACCACTTTCTACAGCTTTAGCCACTTTTTTTGCTAAATGAGCATCAACAAATGGACCTTTTTTTATACTTCTAGCCATGCTTTACCCTTACTTCTTTCTTCTTGAAATGATTAATTTATCACTAGCTTTTTTCTTTCTAGTTTTATAACCTTTAGTTGGCATACCCCAAGGAGTAACTGGATGTCGTCCTGAGTTAGTTTTACCTTCACCACCTCCGTGTGGGTGATCGATTGGGTTCATTGCACTACCTCTAGTTTGTGGTCTAATACCTAAATGTCTTGTTCTACCAGCTTTTCCTATTACCATGTTAGAGAAATCTTCATTTCCAACAATACCAACAGTTGCCATACAAACACCTAATATTTTTCTCATCTCACCACTTGGAAGTCTTAAGATAACATATTTACCTTCTCTACCCATAACTTGAGCATATCCACCAGCAGATCTAGCGATTTGACCACCGTGACCTGGTTGTAACTCAATATTATGAACCATAGTTCCCACAGGAATATTGATAAGTTGCATAGCATTACCTGGAACAATATCAAGTCCAGATACAGCTGAAGCAACTGTTGCACCAACTTTTAATCCTGAAGGTTGAAGAATATATCTTTTATCACCATCAGCATAAGTTACTAAACAAATTCTACAGTTTCTGTATGGATCGTATTCTATAGTTGATACAACACCTGGAACACCAAATTTATTTCTTTTAAAATCTATAATTCTATATAATTTTTTTGCACCAGCTTCTTTATGTCTGCTTGTAATTCTACCATTATTATTTCTACCAGCACTAGCTTTAACTCTTTTTAAAAGTGATCTAACTGTTGGTTTAGAAGTGATATCTGAAGAATCCATAACACCCATAAATCTTCTTGCAGGTGTAATTGGTCTAAATTTTTTAATTGCCATCTATCTTCTCCCTTATGCTGAAAGGTTCGCGATTTCCGCGCCTTCTGGTAATGTTACATAGAATTTTTTGAAACTTGGTCTTCTTCCCATAATTCCTCTAAATCTTTTAGCTTTACCCTCTTGTCTTAAAGAATTTACTTTTAGTGGATTTACACCAAAGTATTCTCTAAATACCTCTTTTAAACTATTCTTAGTCATTCTTGTACTTGTTTGCACTACAATAACACCATTTTCTTGAAGTTCTATAGTCTTCTCAGTATAAATGATTGATTTAATATCAGTAATATCTGCCATTTTTATACTCCCTATACTAATGCATCAAAAGCTGCTTTTTCAATCAAAATTGATCTGTAAGCTGCTACTATATATGCATTTATCTCTGATCTTTCAATCACATAACAATTTTTAACATTTCTAAATGCTAAATAAGTTTTTTCATCAAAATTCTCAACTACAACTAATGTATCTCTTTGTTCTAGTTTATTTAAAAGTGCTACTGCATCTTTTGTTTTACCAGATTCAATTTTAACAGAATCTACTACAAATAACTTATCAGCTTTTGCATGTTCATTTAATGCATATTGTAATGCTAAAACTTTTTGTTTTTTATTTATTTTTTGGTTGTAATTTCTTTTTGTTGGTCCAAATATTTGTCCACCACCTACAAATAAAGGTGATCTCATTGAACCCCATCTAGCACCACCGCTACCTTTTTGAGCTTTTGGTTTTTTACCACCACCACTTACTGCAGATCTATTTTTAACTCTTGCACTATTTGCTCTTAAAGAAGCTAAGTGAGATTTTACATATAAATATAAATTATGTGAATTAATCTCATCAAATTTTTGAGGTAATTCAACATTTTGTGTTTTACTTTTAGCAAAACTTTTTGTTAATACTACTGCTTTACTCATTACGCTATCCTTACTTTACCAAGTGAACCATTTGCACCTGCAACAGAACCTTTTAATACTAATATTCCTGTTTCACTATCAAATGATACAATCTCATTTTTATGTGTAACTTTTGTATTTCCATATTGTCCTGGCATTTTCTTACCTGGTTGAACTCTTCCTGGCCACTCTGCATTACCAATAGATCCAATTCTTCTACCAAATCTATGTCCATGACTTCCTGGTCCACCACTAAAATTATGTCTTTTCATACCACCTGAAAAACCTCTACCTTTTGTATTAAAAGTTGTTTTTAAGATAGTTCCTTCTGTCAATGCTGATGTATCTAAATCCCCAGCTTCAGTATTTGCTACATTGATTGTTGCAAATCTATTGAACTCTTTGCTAAGATCATACTTTTTTTGTTGACCTTCTATTGCTTTATTAAATTTCTTACCATCACTGTAAGCAACTATTGCTTTACCATCTTCTGATACTTCACAAACTTTAGTATCAACTAATTTTACAAGTGTAACAGGTATAGCTGGCACTGTAATAGTTCTACTCATACCGATTTTTTCTACGATAAATTCCATCTATATTCCTTTCTTACTCTTGACCCATTGATCTAACTTCAACATCAACTTCTGGAGCAAGATCTAATTTCATTAAACTATCTACAGTATCAGGTGTGCTAGATACTATATCTATGATTCTTGAATGAACTCTGATCTCAAATTGCTCTCTTGAGTCTTTGTTAACATGTGGTGATTTAAGAACAGTGTATCTTCTTATTTTTGTAGGCAATGGTATTGGCCCAATAAGTTCAGCACCTGTTCTTTTAACAGCTTCTGTAATAGAAGCAACAGAACGATCTAATACTCTATGATCGTATGCTTTTAGCTTTAATCTAATTTTTTCCATTTTTTTCCCTTTAAAGAACTCGTCAAGTAATTTTGTATACCCTTGACATGATATAGTGTCGCGGATTATACCCAAAAGTTTTTACGATGTCAAGCAAATAGGGAGTTTTTTATATTTTTTTATAATTTTATTTCCTTTTAATAAGGAACACTATAAAATACAGTATGAATATATTAGCAAAACAATATGAGATAAATTTTGATAAAATCTATCCATTACAAAGAAAAAAAGAGATTGTCAATAGTTTTACAATAATGCAAGGTGCTTATAAAAGTGGTAAATCATACATTATATATGATTATTTAAGACAATATGATCAAGCACAATATCTATATATCGATATGGATGATATAAGAATAGATCAAGATACTATATTTTATAACCTAGATAGATTTTTACTACAAAATCCTAAAATAGTAGTTTTAGCAATAGACAATTACCCAAATATATCTATTGATTTTCTTGCAAATTTAAAACAACTTAAAAGTATTATTATCTCATCTGTCTATCAAATTAAATCTGATAAATTTAGATATATCAATCTCAAACCTTTAGATTTTGAAGAGTATATATTATTTGATAACAAACATCAAACTACTGTCAATAAATTTAATAGTTTTTTAAAATATGGCAATCTACCTGAGATTATACAATATAATGATGATAAAAAATTAAAACAAAATCAAAATATTTTAAAACTTATTTGTTCAAACCAACTTGAATTTGATATATTAAAACTATATATAAAAAGTAGTGGTGAGAAAAAATCAATCTTTCAGCTTTTTAATGAGATGAAAAAAACCCAAAAAATCTCAAAAGATCTTTTTTATACTACTACAAAAATACTACAAGAGCAACAACTTATATATATGTGTGAAAAATTTAACCAACAAAAAGCTCCTAAAAAAATATTTTGTTATAACTTTGCATTGATCAATAGTGTAACATTTAATAAAAACTTCAACAACACTTTTACAAATATGATATTTTTAGAACTTATCAACAGATATAAAGATATATACTATTTAGATTATGTAGATTTTTATATTAAGGATAATAATTCAATCATATTAGCTTTACCATTTTTTATAAATCATATAGCTTTATCAACAAAACTTATGCCTATAATTGAGAAATATCAAATTGAAAATATTACGATTGTAACTGTAGGGATAAACAATACCATTTTTATAAATGATATTGAATGTGAAGTGCTTCCATTTTATGAATGGGCTTTGGGGTTATAGTCCTATTTATAAGGAACTGTTTTATAACCTTTATCTATCCAACCATATTCTATTCCACCTGCTAACTCATAGCTCTTTTTATAATGTAGTTGATTACTTAAAAATTTTCCAACAGTTTTAAATCTATTAGCATGAGCACAATATATGATAAATGGTGTATCTTTTGTAGGCACCAATTTTTCAAAAGATGCCATCCAGCTTTTTAAATCATATCCACCTTTTGAGTTAAAAAACTCTAAAGTTTTTGCACCTTTTATTATACCTCTATCTTTCCACTCTGCAAGAGTTCTGATATCTATTACAACAACACCTTTTTTTTGCATTTGTAATAAAGTGTTTGCATCTACACCTTTAAAATCTGCTACTAATGAACTAACAAATAATACTAAAATAAACAATATTTTATTAAACATAATTAACTACCTTTTTGATTTGATTTGATTTTAACTTAATAGTCTAGCTACACTTGATACTGAAGTGTTTGTTTGTGTATATGAAAAGCTACTATTACTAGATTTTATATTTTCTTGTGTAAAATTTTTAGATTCATTTGCGAAATTTATATTATTTTGCATATAGTTTTTATTTTTTATATGCTCACTTTGAATCATATCATAAGCCTCTTTTGAAGCCTCTTTTATAGCACCATCTACTTTTTGACGATTTTTTGTTACTGTTGCAGATTTTTGTTGCATCTCATTTGAAAGAATATCTATATCTTTTGGAACTGCACCTATTTTACCATCAAAATATGTTGTGCTAATATCTGGTCTATGTTGAAGTTTTTGTGTATTAACTTCGACTGATTCATTGTTTAGATTATATTGCTGAATACTACTTTTGATAATATCCTGTGCTTGGGTTGAACTTATTTGATTATTTTGAAAATCCTCTATTGCTTGGGCAATACTATCCAAACTTACTTGTTGGGTTGTTAGACTTTGATCTATAGTTTGAAGTGATGATATTCTATCCATACTTGGTTTAAGATCAGATGCCATTGCACTTATATTATCTTTAGATGAGAAATTAATATTTTGATCAACAGTTATAGTTTTAGTTGTAAGATTATTCTTATGATTTGATTTAGAACTCGTATCATATATATTTGATACACTATCATTATAATTTGAATAATTTGTTTGATTAATTTGTTGCAAATTCATAACTTCTCCCTTCACAATATAAGACCTTTTATACTTATACATATTTTATAATAACCAACCTTATTTTTTTCTTAAATTTTTCTTTCTTTTGATATGATAGATAAATTTTACTATTTTAAATAAGAAAAGTTTAGATACAATACTGACAAAAATTATGGAGAATATATAAATGATATATACAAAAGAGGAATTTGCAAACAAAGTTACTAATATACAAAGTCAATCTTGGTATAAAAACCCTATTGGTTTTGGTTTAGCTAGACTAGATAGAGGTCAATTAAATAAAGAAAAAGTTTTACAAGCTACATATCCTGTAGTAAATTGGAATGAAAATTTTGGTAGTGCAGCTATATTTTTAGATGCATTAAAATCAGCAGGTGTTCAAATAGATACTTCAAAATCAGAGTTAGTTTGTGATATTAGCGATAGTTTTTTAACAAACTGTATTGAGGCTTTTAGACCATATATCCCAGAAGCAAAAGGTGATGATCATAAAAATGTTCAACTTATATCTCATCTATCATCTTTACCAATAGAGAGTGGTTTAACTGCTGATGATTTTAAAATGGTATTTATTTTTGAAGATACAAATCCTTTAAGTGTAGAGAGTGCTTATTTAAAACTATATGCTTTATCTTTAGGTAAAGCACAACTAAGACAAATCAATCTAAATGGTGCATTTGGATTATTGCATAATGTAGCTTGGAGTGGAAATACTCCTATTGAGTTAGATTGGTTAAGAGAAAATGAACTTGATCTAAAACTAAGTGGTAAATACCCAACAATCGATATGGTAGATAAATTTCCTAGATTTTTATCTCATATTATCCCAGCTGATAATACAAGAATTTTAGATACTAGCAAAGTAAGATTTGGTGCTCAATTAGCTGCTGGAACAACTGTAATGCCAGGAGCTAGTTATATCAACTTCAATGCTGGAACATTAGGACCTGTAATGGTTGAGGGAAGAATTAGTAGTAGTGCTATTGTTGGAAGTGGATCAGATGTAGGTGGTGGTGCTTCTATTTTAGGTGTTCTAAGTGGAACAGATGGAAACCCTATAAGTATTGGAGAAAATACACTTCTTGGAGCAAACTCAACTACAGGGATACCTTTAGGAGATGGCTGTATCGTAGATGGTGGATTAGCAATCTTTGCTGGAACAAAAATAACTATCAGTAGTGATGATGCTATAAAAATTAATGAAGTTAATAATACATATCTAAAATCTGGTGTAGTAAAAGCTTCACAACTTCAAGGTTTAAATGGATTACATTTTAGACAAGATAGTCAAACAGGTCAATATGTAGTCAAAAGAAGCACAAGAGAAGTTAAATTAAATAGTGAATTACACTAAAATAATTTATGCTTTTATATCAACCAAAAAATGGGTATTGCTACAATAGTGATACCCATTTTTTATTTTCTTTTATTTTACAAAATCTTAAAATATACAAAAATATAAAAGGTGATCTTTTAGATATAGGATCAGGTAGTGGGATACTTGGGCTATTAGTTGCTAGAGATTTCAATAAACTAAATCTTCATCAAGTAGAGATTCAAGATGATTTTATATTTTTAACCAATAAAAACTCTGCTATTAACAATATTGACTCTACTATTTATAAAGGTGATTTTTTAAAAATAGATTTTGACAAAAAGTTTGATATGATTGTATCAAACCCACCATTTTATCCACATAGTGTAATCAAAAGTGAAAACAATAGTAAAAAAATAGCACGATATAATGATAACTTACCATTAAAAGATTTTATCACTAAAGTATCTAAAATTTTAAACAACAATGGTAAATTTTTCTTTTGTTATGATGTCAAATTTTTAAGCGATATTATGCTACACTGTAAAAATTTAAAACTCAATATAGAATCGTTACAATTTCTATATCCAAATTCTAAAAAGGAAGCATCTTTAGTAATGATAATGGTAAAAAAGGGTTCAAAAACTCTTATGAAAATATTGCCACCAGCTATTATGTTTGATGATGATGGCGAATTTGCCACTAGCACAAATGATATATATAAAATATGTAATACCCATAGTATAAAGTGTGATATATGATCTTAGAACAAGATGGATATAGTTATAAATTTGATTCTTTAAAATGTCAAGAGTGTGAAGGTAATTGTTGTATCGGAGAATCTGGATATATTTGGATTAGTAATAATGAGATTGAAGAGTTAGCTAAATTTAAAAATACCACAGTTGAAGATATAGTATCAAATGATCTTATCAAGATAGGATATAGATTTAGTATAAAAGAGATAAAATTATCAGATGATAATTATGCTTGTAAATATTTTGATCTTACAAAGAAACAATGTTCAATATATGATGTAAGACCAACACAATGTAGAACTTTCCCTTTTTGGGATTATTTTAAAAATAAAATTAATGAGGTAAAAAAAGAATGTCCAGCTATTATAGATTGATTGTTATATCAGTTTTTTTCACTATAAATCTATTTGCTACAACAATAAAAAACAATAACCCACAAGATATGTTAATAATGTCTGCTATTGATAGTGAATTAACACATAACTATCAAAAAAGTGCTATGCTATATACTAAACTTTACTCTATGACATACCAAGAGATATATCTTAAAAAAGCAGTAGCATATAGTTTAAAAGCAAAAGATTACACACTTTTATCAGAAGTATCACTACAAGCTATCGATAATGTAAAAAATGATGAGCAATATTATAGATATTATATAGTATCGTTGATGCAACAAGGAAATTTTACTGAAGCTCTAAAAGTTGGTAAACATCTATTAAGCAAATACAACAATCCAAAAAATTATGATCTAATAGCTAATATATACTATATGAATAAAGATTATGAAAATGCTGTTAAATATTTTGAAAGTGCCTATGCTTCAAACCAATCAGTTAAAACACTTTTACCACTTAGTGATGTTTTATTTGTATATCTTAAACAAAAACAAAAAGCTATCTCTTATCTTGAGACATATATTAGATTGCACCCTTACAATGAAGATGTTTATAATAAACTTTTATTATTTTACAAAGAGCAACAAAATATTGATGGGATGATATCTATATTAAAAATGCAACTTAAACATTCAAAAAACTTTATATATAGCCATAGAATATCTGAACAACTTATCCCACTACTTGAGAAAAAAGATATAAATCAAGCGATACTATTTTTGGAAAAAACACATGTTGATAATACAAAATTATTAATCTTATATCAAAGAGTAGGAGAAAATAAAAAAGCTCTAACATTAGTGCGAAAAATGTATAAAAAAACAAAAGATAAAATTCTTTTAGGATATATTGCTATACTAGAGCATGAGTTAGCACACAATAAACAAAAAGTTATGAAACATGTGATTGCTAACTTTGAGACTGCACTAAAATATACAAATAATGCAAGTTTTAAAAACTATTATGGTTATTTACTTATTGATTATAATATCAATATTAAAAAAGGTTTAAAACTTGTAAAAGAAGCACTAGATCAATACCCTACCAATCTTGCTTATATGGATTCTGTAGCATGGGGTTATTATAAACTACATCGATACAATACCGCTTATAAATATATGAAAAAAGTAGTAAATCAAATAGGTTTAGACAATAATGAGATAAAAGGGCATTGGACAAAAATCAAAAATAAGGTAGATAGTATATGATATTAGATGAGATAATAAGAAAAACAAAAGATGATTTAGAAAGAAGAAAAATAGAGTATGATGTAAATTGGTTAGGTAGAAGCTTAGCATACAATCCATATCCACCAAGAGATGTAAAACCATATCTTACAAGCACAGATGATGAAAAGATAAGAATTATAGCTGAAGTTAAAAAAGCAAGTCCAAGTAAAGGTGTTATAAGAGAAGATTTTGATCCGTTGGTAATTGCTCAAGAGTATTCTAAAAATGGAGCAAATGCAATATCTGTTTTAACCGAACCACACTATTTTCAAGGTGATTTAGAATATCTTACAGGTATTAGACGATATGTAAATACTCCACTTTTAAGAAAAGATTTTATTATAGATAAATATCAAATTATTGAAGCTTTAGTATATGGAGCAGATTTTATACTTCTAATAGCAAAAGCACTAAGTAAAAAAGAGTTAAAAGAGTTATATGAGTATGCTATTCATGTAGGATTAGAAGTTTTAGTTGAGATTCACGATAAAGAGGATCTTACAAAAGCTATATGGAGTGGTGCTACTATTATAGGGATCAATCATAGAAATTTAGAAACTTTTAAGATGGATATGAATCTATGTGATAAACTAATACCTATGATTCCAAATGGTAAAATTATTGTTGCTGAAAGTGGAGTAAGTGATACTCAAACTATCAAAAGACTTAGCAATATAGGTGCTGATGCCTTTTTAATAGGTGAGCATTTTATGAGACAAGATGATATTGGTGCGGAACTAAAAAAACTAAAAAATAGTTATAAAGATTAATTTATAACTATATATTTGAAGCGATAATATCTCCCATTTTAGAACAGTTAACTTTCACTTTACAATCATAAGCTGCTAGATCACCTGTTCTATAACCATCTTTCATAGCTTTTTTAATAGCATTATCAATAGCATTGGCAGCTTCAATCTCATCAAGTGAATATCTTAACATCATAGAAGCACTACTAATTGTTGCTATTGGATTTGCAATACCCATTCCTGCTATATCTGGTGCTGATCCATGAATAGGCTCATATACTGCTGTATCCAAACCAGTTGAAGCTGATGGAAGCAATCCTATAGATCCACTTAACATACTAGCTTCATCACTTAAAATATCTCCAAAAATATTACCTGTTAACATAACATCAAATTGTTTTGGATTTGCTATTAGTTGCATAGCAGCATTATCTACATACATATGAGATAGTTCAACTTCAGGATATTCTTTTGCTACTTGCTCAACCGTTTCTCTCCATAATTGACTTACATCTAAAACATTTGCTTTATCTATTGAACATACTCGTTTATCTCTTTTCATAGCCAATTTAAAAGCAACATGAGCAATTCTTTCAATCTCTTCAACACTATAAACCATAGTGTTCCAACCTTTTTGTTCATCTTTTCCTGCTGGTTGACCAAAATAGATACCACCTATTAGTTCACGAACAACCATAATATCAACACCTTTGATAACTTCAGGTTTTAAACTAGAAGCATCTGCTAGTTCATCATATACAATAGCAGGTCGTAAATTTGCAAATACACCCATATTTTTTCTAAATCTTAAAAGTCCAGATTCTGGTCGTTTTTCTCTTGGTAGATTATCCCATTTTGGACCACCTATTGCTCCAAATAAACAAGCATCACTATTTTTAACACCATCTATTGTTTCTTGTGGTAGTGGATCACCTGTTTTATCATAAGCAATCCCACCCATTAAATACTCTTTATAGTCAAAAGTTATATCAAATTTTTGCCCAACAGCATTTAAAACTTTTATAGCTTCATCAACTATTTCAGGACCAATTCCATCACCTTTTATTATTGAAATATTATAAGTTTTAGCCATTGTGTGCTTCCTTTTTTGCATAATTCATCAACCCACCATCAGCTAAAAGCTCTTGCATAAAAGGTGGTATTGCAGTAAAATTATATGTTATATCTTTATCTACATCTTGTATAGTTCCTTTATCCAAATCTATACTGATTAGATCACCCTCTTTTATATTTTGTGCCTCTTTTAATTCAAATATAGGAAGCCCCATATTAAAAGCATTTCTATAAAAAATTCTAGCAAATGTTGGTGCAATAATTGCAGCAACTCCAGCAGCTTTTAAAGCAATTGGTGCATGTTCTCTACTACTACCACAACCAAAATTCTCACCAGCTACTATGATATCTCCTGGTTGAACTTTTGTAGCAAATGTAGGATCAGCATCCTCCATCACATATTTTGCTAAATGGTGTGGATCACTACTATTTAAATATCTAGCAGCGATAATCAAATCTGTATCTATATTATCTCCAAAGCTCCAAACTTTACCTGTAATTTTATTCATAAATATTTTTCCTACTCATTGTAATTTTGAGCGATTATATCTAAAATTTTAAAAAAAATAGATTAACTAATAAAAATTTTATAAAATTTGGGTATAATACATATCTTATATAAAAAGTCAAACTAATAATAAAAGGTCAATACACAAATGGCAAAACAAGATATCAATAAAGCACTTGAAAACTTAATAAAAGAATACAAAGATAGCACACTTACTTATGAAAGATTGAGTAAAATATTTCCCAAAGCACCATCAGTTAGTATTGTAAAAAAGATACTAGCACTTTGTCAGCTTTTTAATGTAACATTAATTAGTTCTAAAGAGGAAGCAAAAAGATTAAGTATCGCAGAGCAAAAGAAAAAAGCTGATGCAAGAAAAAAGATGTTAAATTCATCTGATTATGAATCTTATGATCTTCTAAATAAAAAAGAACTTTTAGAGTGGAGTCGATCAGATTCACCTGTGAGAATGTATCTAAGAGAGATGGGTAAAGTAAATCTTCTTACAAAAGAGGAAGAGATAGAGATTAGCAAACAAATAGAAAGTGGTGAAGATGCTATTTTAGATGCTATTTGTTCAGTTCCTTATCTTGTAGATTTTATACTTGAGTATAAAGATCCTTTAGTTAATAGAGAGAGAAAAGTTAAAGAGCTATTTAGAAGTTTTGATGATGAAGATGAAGATGATATAGTAGAACCAGATGAGATTATTGAAGAGAATGAAGATGAAAAATCATCTAAAAAAGGTCAAAAAAAACTTGATAAAAGAGGTCAAACAATAGTAGAAGCTTTTAAAAAAGTTGAAAAAGCAAAAAAAGATTGGATTAGATTTATCTCTAAAGAGAAAGCAAAAAGTGATAGTGAAGTTGATCAATTAGCTTTTAATCTAAATATATCTTTTAAGAAAAAAGTTTTAAAAGAAGCACTATTAGAACTTGGACCTACAAGTAAACTTATCAATGAGATAGTAAAAGCTATGGAGACTACACTTCAAAGTGATGAAGGGTTTGAATCTGAACTTAAAAGATTAGAATATAAACTACCACTTTTTAATGAAACTCTTATAGCAAATCATAAAAAACTACTAAGTAAAATTTTAAGCTTATCAAAAGTAGATATTATAGGTATGGTGCCAGAAGCTACTATGGTTAGCACATATATGGAGATCAAAAAATTATTCCAAACAAGAGAAGCTAGTAAAGGTGGTTTTGATCTAGAAGAGGAAGAACTAAAAGATGTTTTAGGGCAAATCAAACTTGGTAAAAAAATCACAGAAAAAGCTAAAACTAGAATGGCAAGAGCAAACCTAAGACTTGTAGTATCTATTGCAAAAAGATATACAAATAGAGGATTACCATTTTTAGATCTTATTCAAGAGGGAAATATTGGACTTATGAAAGCAGTTGATAAGTTTGAATACAAAAAAGGTTACAAATTCTCAACCTATGCAACTTGGTGGATAAGACAAGCAATTAGCCGTGCTATTGCAGATCAAGCAAGAACTATTAGGATACCTATTCATATGATAGAAACTATCAATAGAATCAATAAAGTTGTCCGACAAGGTATCCAAGAAGATGGTAAAGAGCCAGATTTAGAACAAATTGCAAAAGCAGTAGGATTAAGTATAGATAAAGTAAAACAAGTGATTAAAATCACAAAAGAGCCTGTATCACTAGATGCACCTATTGGTAATGAAGATGATGGGAAATTTGGTGATTTTGTAGCAGATGAAAAAGCAGCTAGTCCTATGGAAAATATTATGAAAGAGGATCTTCAAATGCAAATAGATCAAATCTTAGCACAACTAAATGAAAGAGAACAAGCGGTTGTAAGGATGAGATATGGTCTTATGGAAGATGAGAGTGATAGAACTCTTGAAGAGATTGGAAATGCTCTAAGTGTTACAAGAGAGAGGGTAAGACAGATAGAATCAAGTGCTATTAAAAAACTAAAACACCCAAAAGTTGGAAGAAATCTCAAAAATTATGTAGAGAGTTAATAGTTGCAAAAATATTTTAAAGCAAAAAGAAAATTACTTTTCCCTTTATCTATTTTATTATCTATTATTTTGCTTTTAGTAGCAAATATGATATATGTGCAATATGATAAAGTTAAAGCATTAAAATCTTTAAATAATGATATTATTTTAGCTGTTAGTATATCTAGATTTGTTCATTCTACCCAAAAAGAGAGAGGTTTATCATCTGGGTATCTATCTAATAATGGTAAAAAATTTCATTTACAACTTTTAACACAACGAAATACAACAAATAGACGAATATTACATTTAAAAAAAGTGATTAAATCTATAAAAAATAAAAAAATTCTTTTTAAATTAAATCAAGCACTCAATACTTTAAATAAATTAGAAATAATTAGAACAAAAATTGACAACCTCCAAATCACATATATAGATGGTATAAAATTTTATTCCAAACTAAATAATGAATTTTTAAATATTATCCCTAATAAATCCATACCCAATTAGACAACAAGCCAAATTACTCTATAATTAGGT
>OFAT01000043.1_pt1 | contig 21333 bp, 25 predicted proteins | sample 1520331 | NCBI WGS metagenome assembly OFAT01 (sample SAMEA3696446, study PRJEB22514) | metagenome | biome: water; feature: marine; material: hydrothermal vent | place: Pacific Ocean | collected 2014-08-12 | depth 1521 m
GTTTAGGGCGTGGACTACCAGGGTATCTAATCCTGTTTGCTCCCCACGCTTTCGCATCTGAGCGTCAGTAATGTTCCAGTAGATCGCCTTCGCAATCGGTATTCCTTCTGATCTCTACGGATTTTACCCCTACACCAGAAATTCCATCTACCTCTCCCATACTCTAGATAATCAGTTTTGGAAGCAGTTCTATGGTTGAGCCATAGGATTTCACTTCCAACTTAATTACCCGCCTACATGCTCTTTACGCCCAGTGATTCCGAGTAACGCTTGCACCCCTCGTATTACCGCGGCTGCTGGCACGAAGTTAGCCGGTGCTTATTCATATGATACCGTCATTATCTTCTCATATAAAAGGAGTTTACGCTCCGAAAAGTGTCATCCTCCACGCGGCGTTGCTGCATCAGAGTTTCCTCCATTGTGCAATATTCCCCACTGCTGCCTCCCGTAGGAGTCTGGACCGTGTCTCAGTTCCAGTGTGACTGATCATCCTCTCAAACCAGTTAGGCGTCATTGTCTTGGTAGGCCATTACCCCACCAACTAACTGATACCATACAGTCCCATCTTCAAGCTAAGCCACTTAAAAAAAGATATTTTTAACATTTAGCAATTCAAATATGATACAAATACAAAATAAAAATTATAAAGCTATACTCTAGTATAGCAAGTGATTTTTATGAAGTAGTTGTGTTATAGTTGGATTGAAACATTAAATACAATCTACTACATCATCTTTTCTTACTTTATATTCATAAAGTCTCAAAAAGCTTCTTTGTATCTCATATTTACTATTTCAACTAAATTTTGAAAATATATTTTTTTAAGTGGCAAAATTTCCCTTGCTAACTTATGTTATAAAGGCATATAGGGTCTTACAAGCCGTTTCCAGCAATTATCCCCTTCTTGAAGGCAGGTTAACTATACATTACTCACCCGTGCGCCACTTAGCTGACAGTTTAGTAAACTAAACCCGTTCTCGTTCGACTTGCATGTGTTAAGCACGCCGCCAGCGTTCACTCTGAGCCAGGATCAAACTCTCCATAAAAAAAGTGTTTAATCTGACATAAGTGTTTTACTTAAATCACTGAATATTAATCTCTCGATTAACATCCAAATTTATGTGTAAATTAGTTTTAAAACTAAATTACTCAAAGTTTATTTTATCTATTATTACTATATATAATAACAATAGATATTACACAGACAAAGAATTGTATATTCTCTTATTTAGTTTATAAAGATTACTTATAAACTAAATTATTCATTAATTTAACATTATATTTTTTTAAAGATCATCTGATTTTTAGTTAAAGTTTTCCGCTTCACTTAATCAGGACGGGAATTATAATAGGATATTACTTAAATGACGCTTAATGTTGAAAGAATTTTAGTATTTTTTTGAAATTTAATAAAATAGATACTAATCTATCTATTTTATTAATTTATTTATTATTTTTATTAAAAAATTTGCACTATTTTGTGCACTTGTTTCTAAAAACTCATCAAAATTAAATCCAGCATCCATATCTGCTGTATCACTTATAGCTCTTAAAATTAAACAAGGAACATTTAGTGCATCACAAACTACTGCTACACTAGCACCCTCCATCTCAAGAGCATCTGCATCAAAAGTAGAAGAGATAAACTCTTTTCTTTTTTCATCTGCTACAAACTGATCTCCTGTTGCAATAATACCTTCTATAATTTTTATATTATTCTCTTTTGCAACTTCTAATGCTATATTTTTTAATTTTTCATTCGTTGGTACATAAACGCTACCTTCTGGAACATAACCAAAAGGGTGTCCAAAGGCAGTAATATCAAGATCGTGTTGAGATAGTTTATTTGCTACTATTAGATCTCCTATTTTTAGCTGCGGGTTAATTCCACCTGCAACTCCACTAAATAATAGTGTATCACAACCAAAATGCTCTATAAGTGTTGTAGCAGTTAATGTTGAAAAAACTTTTCCAATTTTACTATAAGCTACAACCACATCAAGATCACCATATTTTGCTTCATAGTATTTATTGTTTGCGTACTCTACGATATTAATATTAGTAAAATACTCTAAAAGTGGAGTAATCTCCTCTTGCATAGCTCCCATTATTGCTAATTTAGTCATTTAATTTTCCTATTGTTTCTTCTAAAGTTTTCATATCTGATACATTTAGTGTTGGAAGTGATTTTACAACTTTTCTATTGATACCTTTTAAAACCGCTCCATTTCCAAACTCTATAAAACAATCAACTTCGCTATTTGCTTTTATTGAGTGTTTGTATAATACTGAAGATGTAAGTTGTTTACTTAAAAGCTCTATTGCTTGAGCTTTTGTATTGTATGGTTGTGCTGTTACATTTGAGATCACATCACAACTAAACTCATCTTTTAAAAACTTCTCTAAATAAGGATTTAATTTTTCAACTGCACTTTGAAGAAGTGGACAATGACTAGCTACACTCATATCAAGCACTATCGCTCTTTTTGCACCAGCGTCTTTAAAAACATCTACTAAAGATTCTAAATCTGCTTTTTTACCAGCAACTACTATTTGGCCATCCATATTATAGTTTGCTGCCCAGATTTGCTTACCATCTTCTCTTTGCTGTGCTGTCATATTTTCAACAGTTTCATCATCTAATCCAACCAATGCCATCATACCAGCACCAATCCCATCACAAGCTTCATTCATAAACAACCCTCTTTTATGAACCAACTCAATAGCATCTAAATAATCTAATGCCCCTGCTGCTACAAGTGCTGAAAATTCACCCAAAGAGTGTCCTAAAACAAATTGTGGTTTAATATCACATTTTGATTTAAAAATCTCTAATGCTATACAACTTACAAGTAAAATAGCAGGTTGAGTATATTGTGTTTGCCCTAACATATCATTTTGCTCAAACAATAATTTCTCAAAATCTACATCAAGTCTAGCACTAGCTTTTGCTATCATATCTTTTGCCATATCATTAGAATCAAAAAAATCTTTTCCCATACCTACACTTTGACTTCCTTGCCCCGGAAATATAAAAGCTACATTTTTACTCATTATCTTCTCCTATAATTAATTTTTAATATAAATAAAAAACTCCTATTTCAATCAAGAAACAGGAGTTTTATATGTCATAGAAATCATTAATGACTTCCACAACCACCATCACCACAACCACAACTACCAGCAGCTTCCAAGCCACCAACAATACCTGTTTGTATCTCCTCTTCTGTAGCATCTCTTGATGATAATATCTCTACAGCAAATAACAATCTTTTACCAGCCATAGGGTGATTATAATCAATAGTAACTTCATCATCTGTAAAATCTTTTACAACTACTTGAACAGTATCACCATTTTCACTTGTTCCATATAAAATCATACCTTTAACAAGATCTACTCCAGCAAACTGCTCTTTTGGTAATGTTTGAATTGCTTCTTCATTAATCTCACCATATCCATCTTTTGACTCAACCAAAACATCAACTTTTTCTCCAACTGCTAAATCAGTAATTTCTGATTCTAAACCTGGAATAATTTGATTTGCTCCAGATATAAACTCTAACGCAGGTTGTCCAACATTTGTATCTAACTCTTCTTTTGTATCAGCATCAACTAATGAATACTCAATTCCTATAACTTTTTGTGTCATTTTTTTCCTTTTTTTTCTAATTTGGTTAATCTTTTTTTGGCATCTTGCGCCTCTTTTGTTTTTGGATATATATCTATAAGTGTCCCATAAAAATTGACTGCATTTATTTTATCAGATGTTTTTTCAAATGATATAGCACTATGCAATAATAATTTTGGAATATATTTTGCCTTATCATAAAGCATCATACTTTTTTTATAGTATCCAATGGCCCCTTTATAATCTTTTTTATAAAACAATATTTCACCCAGATAAAAACTCGATTCTGCTGGTCTATAATTATTTTCCACTAAAAATTCAAAAATAGGTTTTGCTTTTTTAAAATAATCTTTTTTAAAATAATGCTTAGCATCTGCTAAAAGCTCTTTTTTTGATTTTTTCTTAGCTTTCTCTTTTTGTAATGCTTTTTTTCTTTTTAATGCTGCTTTTCTCTTTTCAGCTTCTCTTCGTTTTTGTATAGCAAGTTTCTCTTTTTTTGCTTCATCAACTTGTTTATTGATAAATTTTACTAATTTATTAAACTCTTTTTTTGTAACATAATTTTTTTCAACCTCTACTACAAGTTTATTAAAAGCTTGATTTGTAGATTTTTGAACCTCTTCTAATTTTAAATTTGTAGAATCCAAAGAATTTTGTAAATCATTTTGTTTTTGTGTAATAATTTTAATCTCTTCTTTAAGAAATGAAATATCTGATTTTAAGACTTCTATCTCTTTAGTTTTATCATCTAAACTTTTAGAATGTTTTTGTATTTTTAAAGAGTTCCCATCTACTACAGATTCCAAACCATCTACTCTTTCAGATATATCAGAAACATCAGATTTAATAATACCTATTTTTTGGTCAAATCTATTTAACTCTTTTTTATTTTTTAGTATTACCTTTTCAGATTTTGTTAAACCATAAGGAGCAGACGACTCTAAATCACCTGCTCCAAATACTGAAACTTCTTTTGAATATAAAGTAACAACTATAAATAAGAAAAAAAGTATTGATTTCATCTAAATTCTATACAACTATAATTATGGTAATAGTTTATAATCAACTCTTCTATTTTTCTTCCAACATAATGAAGTTTTATCATGACATATTGGGTTACTTTCTCCAAAGCTAACTAGCACAATTGAATTAGGATTGATACCATCACTTACTAATTTATCTTTTGCACTTTTTGCTCTTTTTAATCCAAGTGCATAGTTATATTCATCAGTTCCCCATTCATCACAATTTCCTTCAAGTTTAATTTTTAAATTAGCATTATCATTAACTAAAGGATTTATGATTTTATAATTATCTTTTGCAATAACCAACATCTCATTTGATAGCTTATATTTATCAAATGCAAAATGAACAGATCTTAATTTTACAACTTTACCATTTACATTACTTTCAACAACATTTACATACGATAGATCACCATTTGTATTATTATCTATTGCATCCATATTATCTTTTACATTTACCACTTCACCTTTTTTTAATGGTGAAACACTTTTATCTTTTGCTTGATTATTAGTTTTTGTTTTACTTGTAGCATCGAAACCTACATCTTTTTTACTAGAACACCCAGCAGTAAACAATACCAACACTAACGACATAACAACTAGAGTTAATTTTTTCATAGTTATCCTTTTTTATTTTTTATTTATAATACTAAATTATTACTTAACTACCAATCAATTGATTGAAGTTTTCCACTTTTTAAAGGAAATAAAAAGCTTTTGTTATAATTCAATCGTATTATACCTAAATAACTCTTATTTTTAAATGATTTAATAAAAAGTATTGAATCCCCATCACTAGAAAACTTTGGAAATTGATTTCTTCCTGTTGAAGTTAGCCTTCTAACAAAGTCACTTTTTGTTGATATAAGATATAGATTAAAAGAGTTACCATTAAATTCATTATCTGTTTCACGACTTGAATATACTACATAATTATCATAAGTGGTGCATTGTGAATTATTTTTACCATGATAAACCAACCTTTCAACACCTTTTTCACCTATAGTTTTAGAAAAAATATTTGGTTGCCTTAACCTATCAGAGACAAAAACAATTTTACTATCATTTTCAACAAAACTTCCACCTACATCAATTCCTCTATATTTTGTTAATCTTGTTTTTACTCTACTAGCAGTATCATATACATATATATCTGGTTGAGCATTTGGTGCCATTGTCAAAACTATTTTTGAGCTTTTATTACTAATATCAGAGCAAACTATCATACCATCACTTGAACTAATCTTTTGAGTTTTGTGTGTATAGATATTATATTTTAAAAGTGTTGGCAATAGATTTTTATATGAAGTATAATAAAATGTCTCCTGCTTATCATCTGTCCATTTTGGGAATATATTTAGTCCTCCAAAAATAATAACCTTTTGAAAACTCAAAGTATAATCAGCTATTAAGATTTCACTCTCTTTTGGATTAATATATCTTGAAAAAACTACAAATTTATTCATCCAATCAATAGATGGAGCATTTAGATAATCATTGATATCTATAGCTATCCTATGAGATACAAATGGATACCGCGTTGTTTTAGAAGTAGAATAATTTTTAGAAAATATTATTTGTTGCTGATTAATATCATATAGTTTTGCTGATACTATAAGATTGCCTAAAGTATTGATTTGAGAATATAGATTAATATATAAATCAATCCCCTCTTTTTTTAACTCTATATAATTAGGCTCTTCATTAAAATAGATATTTGAAGCAGAAACTTTATTTTGAAAATGTCCACTAACATCTAAATCTTTAACAAGAAGATTTTTAATTTTACTAATAAGAGTATTATTTTTAGCATCTTTTGAAATCTTTACTACCACACTTGGTATAATTGCTTGACGTTTTATAATCTCCATCTTTGCATCAACTGCGAATAATGTTGATACCAATATTAAATATAATATAATAGTTTTTTTCACTACAACTCCTACTTTGCTTTTGCTTTAAATGTAACTTCAATATCAATAGATCTCTCTGTTTTAGGTGCAGGATACAACTCCTGAGTTTGAGAATCCAAAAAATCAACCAATTGTTTATCAAATGAATTGTTACCAGAATATTGTATCAACTTATAATAAAATGAACCTTTTGAATTAATCGTAATTATAACTTTTGCCGATAATCCATCTATTGTAAATTTAGGATTCCATCTTTGAAAAATTATATCATAAATTTCAGATATATATTTATCATGATTAGCATTTGTATCTACTGTTTTTTTTGGTGCAATATAACTATCTTGCTTAATCAATATCTTTGATAAGTTACTTACTGGTGTTTCTTTTTGTTTTTCAAATTTTGCCTTAAATCTACTTACTACCTCTGTTTTTTTAACATAATTTACTTTCTTTGTTTCTATTTTATTAGCTTTAACTTTTACATTAGCAAATAGTGATTTTAAATTTGTTTTTTGTTTGGCACTACTTGATTTTGATTTTTTTACAATTTTTTTAGCAATTTTATGTTTAATAACAGATGATGCTACATGATGTTTTTTAATAATAGGTTTTGGTTTTTTCTGTGGAACAATTATACTTAATTCTAAAACTGTATCTTTTTTAAAAGAGTTAAATCGCTTCGGTTCTCTTTTGGTAATATAAAGCAATATCAATACCACTAAGCATAGATATATAGCTATAGATATAAATGCTGATATATAAAAAAATCTATTTTTAACCATCTGTAATTAGTGCTACTTTATAAAATCCAGCTTCTTTGACTGTTTTTAAAACAAAAATAATATCCTTATAACTCAAGCTTTGATCAGCTTTTATATGTATAGGTATATCTCTACTTTTATCTTTAACAAATAATATAAAATTATCTGCAAAATTACCAATTTTATAATGTAGTTTATTAATACTAACTACTCTATTTTTATCTATTAAAATATCTAATTTTTTTATCTGTTGAACTCTTTGGCTTTTGCTACCTCTTGGTAGTGTAATATTCTCTTCATATTCTATTACAGGAGCTGTAACCATAAGTATTGCTAACAATACCAACATAACATCTACTAAAGGGGTAATATTTAGATCAGGCTTGGTATTATAATCATACACAATTTATTTCCTAGATAATAAAATCTCTGATTGTGATTTTAGATATGTATCAAAAAGATAAACTTTCCTTGATATTAGTTGATGAAATGTATATGCAAAAATAGCTACTAGTATTCCCGCTGCAGTTGCAACTAAGGCTTCACTAATAGCTGGTGCTATAATATTAAAACTTACTTTTGCTGATGTAGCAAATTTTGCAAATGATTCTAAAATACCTACAACTGTCCCAAATAATCCTATAAATGGTGCGGTTGATGATATGATAGATAACCATTGCAATCCATTAGTAGCATCTCTAATAAAAGAAACTTCACAAGCTTTTAATACCTCTTTTGAAACAATATCTGTTTCTAAGCATTGTCCAAGTTTTGAAAGTGGATTTAATTTAGATGTTACTAATAGATTTTCTAATGACTGTTGTTCAATCTTGATTAGATTGCTTAATTGATTTTGTTTATAGATAAATATCCATAATAATAGTATAAAATAGAACGATAGTAGTGTTAAAACTATTATAGTAATAACACTACTTGCACCTAAATAATTTAGTATAGTATCTATCATAATCTTTATGCAAATGAACTAATTTTTGCACTTACTGATGCTATAGTGCTATTAGAATCTTGCACAGATTCAACTAATTTCTTAGCTGCTTCTATATTAGATGCTAATGCTGAATCATCACTTACTTGTAATGCTATAGCACTATCAACTAAAATATCTACTGCTTTTTCAGAAACTTTAACATGTCCCCAATTTATAGCAACAGCCTCTGTAGCATTTAACTCTTCAATCTCGATTACTCCAACTGTTAATGATGAAACTAAAGATGAATGGTGTGGTAAAACACCGAACTCACCATCTTTACCTGGCAAAGTTACTGATTTTACATCACCATTAAATATTTCACCGTTTGGAGTAACGATCGATAACTTAATTGTATCCATTTTTATTACCTTTCACAGTTATTATGATTTCATACCTTCAGCTTTTGCTACTGCTTCTTCAATTCCACCTACCATATAAAATGCATTTTCTGGCATATGATCATAAGTACCTTCTAAAATACCTTTGAATCCAGCAATTGTATCAGTTAATTCTACATATTTACCTGGAGATCCTGTAAATACTTCAGCAACAAAGAATGGTTGAGATAAGAATTTTTCAACTTTTCTTGCTCTATCAACTACAAGTTTATCAGCTTCACTTAACTCATCCATACCAAGGATCGCAATAATATCTTGAAGATCTTTGTATTTTTGTAGAAGTGATTGAACACCTCTTGCTACTTCATAATGCTCTTGTCCTAAAACATCTGCACTTAAAATTCTACTTGTAGAATCCAATGGATCAACTGCAGGGTAGATACCTTTTTCAGCAATTTTTCTATTAAGAACTGTTGTTGCATCTAAGTGAGCAAAAACAGAAGCTGGAGCTGGATCTGTTAAGTCATCTGCAGGAACATATACAGCTTGAACAGAAGTAATTGAACCTTTTTTAGTTGTTGTAATTCTCTCTTGTAGTTTACCCATTTCAGAAGCAAGTGTAGGTTGGTAACCAACTGCTGATGGAATTCTTCCAAGAAGTGCTGACATTTCAGATCCACTTTGAGCATATCTAAAAATATTATCAACAAACATTAAAACATCAAGACCTTTTTCATCTCTAAAATACTCTGCCATTGTAAGACCTGTAAGTGCAATTCTATTTCTAGCACCTGGAGGCTCACTCATTTGACCATAACACAATGCAACTTTATCAAGAACATTTGAATCTTTCATCTCATGATAAAGGTCATTCCCCTCTCTTGTTCTCTCACCAACACCAGCAAATACAGAGTAACCATCATGTTTAAATGCAACATTATGGATAAGCTCCATAATAATAACTGTTTTACCAACACCAGCACCACCAAATAGTCCTACTTTTCCACCTTTTGCATAAGGAGCAAGTAGATCAACTACTTTAATACCTGTTTCAAACATCTCTGTTGAAGTAGATTGTTCATCAAATGCAGGTGCATCTCTATGAATTGACCATTTTTCAACACCTTCAGATAAAGCTTCACCTTCATCAACAGGATCACCAATAACATTAAATATTCTTCCTAATACTTCTTCCCCTACAGGAACTTTAATAGGACCACCTGTTGCAGTAACTTTTTGTCCTCTTACTAAACCTTCTGTCATATCCATAGCAATAGTTCTAACTCTGCTATCTCCAATATGTGCAGCAACTTCTAATACAAGTCTCTCTTTAGTTCCTGGTACTTCAATTGCATCATTAATTGCAGGTAGGTAGCCGTCAAATTCAACATCAACAACTGGACCCATAATTTGAATAATTTTACCTTCCATTTATCATCTTCCTTTACTATATTATTTAAGAGCTTCAACACCAGAGATGATCTCTATCAACTCTGTTGTAATTGCAGCTTGTCTTGCTTTATTAAATTCTACTGTTAGAGAATCAACTTTTTCTTTCGCATTATTTGTTGCATTATCCATAGCTTGCATCCTTGCACTATGTTCAGCAGCCAATGAATCAATAAGTGAATAATACATATTAAACTCAATATATTTAGCAGTAAGTTCTTCCAATACCTGTTGATCATCATCAGGTTCTATCTCTAACATAGATTTAACCTCTTCAGATTCAGCTTTATCTTCTACATGTATAGGTAATATCTCTCTTACTCTTATCTCTTGAGATAACATATTTAAAAATCCATTATAAACTAGCACAACTTTATCAGTTTGAGCATTATTAAAATCTTCCTCTACAACTTTGATAAAATCACTTGCTGCTTCATAAGTAGGAGCGACACTTAACCCAACCTCTTGTTGGATAATCTCTTCCCCTTGGAATTTAAAGAAATCTATACCTTTTCTTCCTGCTATTCTTAATCTAACTTTTGCACCTTTAGATTCATATTCACTTTTAATCTTTCTAGCTTCTTTAATAGTAGCCATATTAAATCCACCACAAAGACCTTTGTCCGCTGTAACCATAACTATATCAACAACTTTTGGTTGAGTATTTTCAACAAAAGCACGACTTAAATTTTCTTCATTTTGAACTTTAGCTATTTTTCTTGCTATTTCAGATAAAACATCATTTATCTTATTAGCATAACTTTTAGCTTGTTCTGATAATTGTTGTGTTCTTCTAAGTTTAGCAGAAGATACAAGCTTCATAGCTTTTGTAGTCTTCTGTGTATTCTTAACACTTCTTATCTGTCTTGATATATCTTTTAAATTTGCCATAATATTACCTATTTAGCAGTAAATACTGTTTTAAACTCTTCTATCGCAGCTTTTAAGTTTGCTTCAATTTCATCATCTATTTTTAATTTTGCACTTATATCATCTAAGATATTAGAGTATTTTTGTTCAATATATGCATGGAACTCTTGCTCAAATTTAACAACATCAGCAGCATCAATATCATCAAGATATCCATTTACTCCAGCATATAAAATTGTAACTTGTTTATTTATAGTTAATGGTTTATTAACTCCTTGTTTTAGAAGTTCAACCATTCTTTGACCTCTTTCTAACTGAGCTCTAGTTGAAGCATCCAAATCAGAAGCAAATTGTGCAAAAGCTTCAAGCTCTCTAAACTGAGCAAGATCTAGTTTTAAAGTCCCTGCAACTTGTTTTGTAGCTTTAATTTGTGCAGCACCACCAACTCTTGATACTGAAAGTCCAACATTAATAGCAGGTCTAATACCAGAGTTAAATAGATCAGTTTCAAGGAAAATTTGACCATCTGTAATTGAGATAACATTTGTAGGAATATATGCCGCAACATCTCCCGCTTGTGTTTCAATAATAGGTAAAGCTGTTAAAGATCCAGCACCTAATTCATCATTAACTTTTGCCGCTCTTTCAAGTAATCTTGAATGTAAATAGAATACATCCCCTGGGTATGCTTCTCTTCCTGGAGGTCTTCTAAGAAGTAAAGACATCTCTCTATATGCAACAGCATGTTTAGATAGATCATCATATATAATAAGAGCATGTTGCCCATTATCTCTAAAATACTCACCCATTGTTACACCTGTATATGGAGCTAAGAATTGTAAAGCTGCTGCTTCACTAGCATTTGCAGTTACAATAGTTGTATATTCCATAGCACCTGCTGCTTCTAAAGCACCAACAATATTAGCAACTGAAGATGCTTTTTGACCAATCGCAACATATATACATTTTACATCTTGACCTTTTTGATTAATAATAGCATCAATAGCAACAGTTGTTTTACCTGTTTGTCTATCTCCAATTATAAGCTCTCTTTGTCCTCTTCCAATTGGAACAAGTGCATCGATAGCTTTGATACCTGTTTGAAGTGGTTCATGAACTGATTTTCTTGCCATAATTCCAGGTGCTTTTTCCTCTACAAATCTTTTTTCGTTAGATTCAATTTCACCTTTACCATCTACTGGCTCACCTAGTGCATTTACAACTCTACCTAATGCATTTGGTCCTACAGGAACTTCAAGAAGTTCACCTAGTCTTTTACAACTACTTCCCTCTCTTAATCCATCGCTTGAACCTAATACAACTATACCTACTGAAGATTCTTCAAGATTTGAAGCAAGACCTTTTACACCTGTTTCAAACTCTACTAACTCTCCAGCCATAATATTACTTAGCCCATAAACTTTAGCAATACCATCTGCAAATGAGATTATCTTACCTGTCTCATTAACATCTACATTTAATTCAAAATTATCAATTCTCTCTTTGATGATAGAACTAATTTCATCTGCTTGAATTTTTGTACTCATACATTATCTCCTTTATATTTTAACTTTTATTTTATATCTAACTATTCTCTAAACTGCTTTTAGAATATGCTCAATCATTTGTGATTTTAATCTCTCTTTAGAAAAATTAATATCTACACCTAATCCATCAATATCTACTTTAATACCATCATAATCACAAATATTTTGAGTTAGAGATAGTTTAATATCAAATTTTTTCGCAAATTGATTGCTTATTTTTTCAACTTCACTATCATCTAATGGTTTATTTGTATAGATAACACCATCATAACTATTATCTAATTTTGAAATATTTTGTTTTAATTCATCTGCAATATCAGGTATAATATCTAATCTTTTATTGTTAGCTAGTAACTTAATAAGATTTTTTATCTCATCACTCATATTTTCATCAAACGAATTAATTAAAGATATTTTATCATCTTTTGAAACTTCTATCGAATCTATGATAATATTAAATTTATCAGAGCTGTATGCACTAGCGATATTATTTATCACTTGGCTTACAGATTTAATATCCTCTAAACTTTTACCTATCATCAAAGCTTTTACATATTTTTTAGCTACTAAATTACTCATTATGCAACCTTTTTCAATACAATTTCAGCTAAATCATTTTGAGATAATTCCATATTGTCAGATTTTAATAACTCTTCCAATACTTCCTCTACCACATCTCTTGTGATTTTTTTAGTTTCTGATGATAGTTTATTATCAAAACTTGATTGAAGATGTTTGATCTCATTTTCAACTGATTCTAAAATAGAAGTTTTAATCTTATCTTGATCATTTTTAGCTAACTCTATAATCTCATTTGCTAAAACTTTAGCATCATCTAACTCTTTTTTTGCATTATCAACTTCAGCTTTAGATTGTTTTAACATATCTTGAACTTTGTCTAATTCTGCTTGAATAGAACTTGTTCTATTTGCAAAATATTCTTTTGCTTTATCTGCTAAAAGATAATACATAATAGCAGCAAATATAAAGAAATTTATTGTTCTTTGTAATATATCTGTTCCACCATGTTCATTTGCAAATAACGCAAGTGGAGATAAACAAAGCAATGTAAATAATATTTTTTTCATATATTCACCACCTTATATTGAGCTAATTTTAGCATTTAGGCTCTCTTTAAATAGAGGCAACGATGAGATCAAAGATGATTTTAAACTCTCTTTTTCAGTTGCTAAGTTTTTCAAAAACTCATCATACTTGTTGTTTAGCTCAGATTTTGCTTGTGTAAGCTTCTCTGATGCCAACTGCTGTGCTTGGGTACTTGCTTCTTCTCTTATAGAAGATGCTGTTCTTTTAGCTTCAGCTATAATATGTTTTGCTTCTGCTAACATATCTTCAACTTCTGAACCATTACTTTTAGCATTTTCTAAATCTTTTGCTATAGAAGCAGATCTATCATCCATATGTTTCATCAATGGCTTATATAGACTTGTATTTAAAAAAGCTAAAACAAGTAAAAAAGTTATACCTGAGCTAAGTAGTAATACGGGACTAATGTCTAACATTTATCACTCCATACAAAATTTTACAGTTTAGTTAAATAAACTTGCTGCTATTTTACCTAACTTTTTATATGAATTAGTTTAAATGCTTTAATTATTTTTAAAAAAACTTAATATTGTTTCGATATCTTCATTTGAATTAAATTTTATTTTTAGATAATCTTTACCCTGTTTTATATCAAGATTTTGTTCTTTTAGTGTGTGAACAATAGTTTCAAGTGGTTTTAGGTTAATTTTGGTATTACTTTTTATTATAGTTTTAGTTTTATTATTTAGATTGTCAGATTTTAGATTTTTTACTAATTGTTCTGTTTCTCTTACATTTAGATTTTGCCCAATTATAGAATCAACTATAAGTTTTTGTTGTTCTTCATCCAACCCTACTAAAACTTTTGCATGTCCTATTGTGATCTTATTTGATCCTAACATCTGTTGCGTATAGACACTTAAAGTTAATAATCTTAAAGTATTAGTAATAGAACTTCTACTTTTTGATACCATTTTTGCCAACTCATCATGTGTTAAACCATGATCATTAATAAGTCCAGCATAAGAGTAAGCTAACTCAATTATATTTAGATCATCTCTTTGGATATTTTCTATTAGTGCTAACTCTCGTAGTTTATTATCTTCTACATCTAAAACAGTAGCATTTATAGTGTTCAACCCTGCTAATTCTGAAGCTTTTAATCTTCTTTCTCCAGCTATTAATATAAAATTATTACCATCTCTAGTAACAGTTATTGGTTGCAAAAGTCCATGCTGTTTAATAGAATTGCTTAACTCTTGAAGCTTTTGTTTATCAAAAACTTTTCTTGGTTGATATGGATTTGGCTTGATTAAGCTTATATCTAACTGTAAGATATTTGAACTATTTTGATCACTATTGTTATCGTATGCTACTTCAACCTCACTTAAAAGTTCACTTAAACCTCTACCTAATGCCATCATATTTCCTTACGATAAAATTGATTTTGCTAAATTTGTATATGCTTTTGTTCCACTTGCAGATGGATCATACAACATAATAGGCTTCCCAAAACTTGGAGATTCTGCAAGTTTAATATTTCTAGGGATCGCTACATAAGAATCGTTGTTAATCTTAAAAAGTTTTGATTCAAAATGTTGAACAAGATCAGCAAATACTTGTTTTGATAAATTATTTTGCCCACTATACATTGTAGGTAAAAACCCTTTTATACTAAGTTGTCTATTTATAGTTTGCCTAACTAATTTAATAGTATTTAGAAGTTGTGCTAAGCCTTCCAGTGCAAAAAATTCACACTGAATTGGTATAATAACAGAGTGTGCCGCACTTAAAGTATTGATAGTTATAGGCCCTAATGCTGGTGGAGAATCTATAATAATATAATCATAATCATCTTTAATAAGATCAATTTTTCTTTTTAAAACCAGCTCTCTATCTTTATTGTTTTTATAAAACTCTTTTTCTATACCTACAAGTCCAATATTTGATGGTGCTACTTGTAGATTTTCTATTTCAGAGTTTAGAATAATATCAGCTAAATCTTTTGTCCCTAGCATCACATGATAGATATTATAATCATAAGTATCACGATGAAAACCTAAACTTGTAGTTGCATTAGCTTGAGGATCTGCATCTATTAAAAGAACTTTTTTATTTTCAAGAGCCAAAGCAGCACTAAGATTTACAGCAGTTGTTGTTTTCCCAACACCACCTTTTTGATTTGCTATTGTTATTATCTCTGTCATCTTAAACTAAACACCTTATCTCCATCAATCACCAATGAACCATCATCTTCTAAAAAAGCTCTTTTTAATGATATTTTTTTATTTTTTATATGTGTAAAATATTTTTTACTGCTTTCAAATTCTATCTTAAACTCACTTATTATTTGCTTCCATGATGGATATTTTTCCAAAGATATAAAATATAATTTTATTAATTTCTCTATATCAACTTTTATATCTAAATTTCCATATTCATCACTAACATTAATAATATTTAATCCAATACCACAAAAAAACAGATCTCCTTTTAGATTTGTAATAATTCCACCAATTTTTTTATCATCTATATAAAAATCATTTGGCCATTTTACAAAAACTTTTGATCCAAGATTTTCTAACACTTGTTTAAATATATAACTAAAATATATTGAAGCTGATTGTAGTGGCAATTCTGATGGTAAAATAGATTTATGAATCACAAAAGATAAAAATAAATTTCCTTGTTTGCCTATCCAACTATTATTTCTACTTCCTATTCCATTAGTTTGATTGGTTGTATATATTGCCAATGGATATCTATATCCATCATTTTTGATTAGATTTTGTAGATATATATGTGTAGAATCAACACTATTAAGATAAACTATTTCCAACTTCTAATCTAGCTCCTCTAATATAATCAACTACACTCATAACTTTTTTAGATGACGGTTGCACTTCAAAAATTTTTATAGTTCCTATTTTACATCCTACAATAATATGATCTTTTGCAATTTGTAAAATTTCACCTTCGTTATTAATTGAATCACTATTGTCTAAAGATATTTTTTTAAGCTTTAAACCAGATTCTAAAAATATTCCAGGCCAATATTTAAAAGCTTTGTATTTACTATATAAGCTCATACTATTATCAAAACTTACAAGCCCATCAGATTTTGTAATTTTAGGGCAAAAACTAACTTTTGCTTCATTTTGTTTTTTAGGAGTTATATTATCAAATCTTTCTAATATATCTATAATTAAAGATGCAGCACTATTTGATAATTGATTAAATAATTTTAAGACATCAGTATTGATATTTAATTTAACATAATCAAATCCCAATATATCTCCACTATCTAAAGTTTCCTCCATCATCATAGCAGTTACACCTGAATATTTATCATTATTTAAAATAGCACTTTGAATAGGACTAGCACCTCTATATTTTGGCAATAAAGAGGCATGAAGATTTATACAAGGGGCGATATTTAGTATCTGTTTTGGCAATATTTGTCCATAAGCTGCTACAATTATAAAATCAGGATTTAATGATTTTATACTATTGATAATCTTTTCATCTTTTAATGTTGTCGGCTGATAAATAGGTAAACTCAGACCATTATCAACACAAAACTGTTTAATATGTGGATAAGTTAGTATCTGTTTTCTTCCAACTTTTTTATCTGGTTGAGTAAATAAAGCAACCACTTCATAATGGCTTTCCAATAACTCTTGAAATATTACAGTAGCATAATCTGGAGTTCCCATAAAAACTATTTTTTTAGACATCATCTCTCCTAAAAATAGTTCCTTTTGTATGTTTATTTTGCAATAAAAACTCCTGGGTATATTTTAACTCAAATCCACTACATAAGAACATTGCTAAATTATTTTTTATTAAAAAATCTGCTGCTTTTAGCTTAGTAACAATTCCCCCTGTAGCAAATTGACTATTTGCACAACAATCTTGATCTAGTTCATCAGATGAGATATTTGTTACAACTTTTCGTATTTTAGCATCTTTATTTGTAGTTGGATTAAGATCATAATATCCATCTATATCAGTTAAAATCACTAATAAACTAGCATCAAAATTATATGTCACATGAGCAGCTAATTGGTCATTATCTCCAAAAACTAGCTCATCAATAGCTGTAACATCATTTTCATTTATAATAGGAACAACATTATTATTAAGCAAGGTATTAATAGCATCTTTTGCATGTTGTAATCTAACTTGATCATTAAAAATTGAAGCCTCAAGTAACACTTGCGAAGATAGAATATTATGCTGCATAAACTTCTTAATATATCTATCTAATAGTAATGGTTGCCCAATAGAAGCTAAAGCTTGTTTATTTGATATTATATTTTTATCTAGTTGCAATACTGTATAACCAGCTGCTACTGCACCTGAACTTACAAGTATCACTTCATAATTGTTTTGTTTTAATTTAACTATTAAATTTACTAGATTTAACAACCTATCAAGAGCTAATTGATTATCTTGTGTTAAAATAGCACTACCTACTTTTAATACAATTCTTTTCATCTATTTATCCAATAATCCATATAAAGCATATTTTAGTGGTGCAATATTTTGATTTGTAACTGATGAGATTGGCAATACAAAATATGGTTTTGACTCATCATAATCTCCAAACTCAACATCTTGTATAAAATAGTGTTTATCTTTATCAAAACCAAAATCATTACTGCTAGATGATTTTAGATCTAAACTATCTAAAAATTCATCTATTTTTTGATTTAATATATCACTATCAATCGTATCTATTTTAGTTAATACAATAGCATATTTTCTACAACTTAACTCTTTTGAAAATTTTTCCAACTCTTTTTGTAGATTTTCAAACTGCTCTTTAGTAGTTCTATAGTTTGCTATATCTATAGTAAAAAGTAGAGTTTTAGTTCTCTCTATATGTCGTAAAAACTCCAGTCCCAAACCTCTACCATCACTTGCACCATCTATGATTCCTGGGATATCTGCCATCACAAATGATGAATAATCCCCAACCTCTACAACTCCTAAACTTGGAGTTAATGTTGTAAATTCATAGTTAGCAACCTCTGGTTTTGCATTTGATGTTGTAGAGATAATTGTAGATTTTCCAACATTTGGATAACCAACCAAACCAACATCAGCTATAAGTTTAAGTTCTAATCTAATATTTTTTTCAACACCAGCTAAACCAGGTTGAGCATATTTTGGAGTTTGATTTCGTGAGTTTTTAAAGTGATAATTTCCTTTACCACCTTTTCCACCTTGTAAAAATATATACTCTTTACCATCTTCTATTAGATCAAGCAATACCTCATTGGTATCTTCATCTATTACTACTGTTCCTGGTGGCACTTTTAAGATCAAAGGTTTTGCAGATTTTCCTGTCATACGACTTCCCATACCTGGTCTTCCGTTGTCAGCTTTTAATTTATGTCGCCCTTTATAGTAAGATAATGTATCACTATTACTATCTACTTTGAAGATTACATCTCCACCTTTTCCACCATCTCCACCATCAGGACCACCTTTTACAACGAACTTCTCTTTTCTAAATGATACACAACCTGCACCACCTTTTCCAGATGTTACTGCAAAACTAACTTTATCTATAAACACTCAAATCTCCAATCTATTATAAATAAAAAAAGGCACTAAGATAAACTTAGCACCTAATCTTAATCTCTAGCACTTAAATACTTAGCACTTTTTATGAAGCGTAAACAGAAACTTTCTTTCTCTTTTTATCTTTGATTTCAAATTTTACTTCTCCATCAATTAAAGCGAAAATTGTATGATCTTTTCCCATACCTACATTATTACCAGGATGAACTTTTGTTCCTCTTTGTCTAATAATAATATTTCCAGCTCTTACTGTTTCACCACCAAATTTTTTGACACCTAATCTTCGACCTGCTGAGTCTCTATTATTCTGGGTACTACCCTGACCTTTCTTGTGAGCCATCTAATCTCCCTTATGCTGCTATTTTAGTAATCTTAATTTTTGTGAAGCTTCTTCTGAAACCTCTTTTTAGTTTACTATCTTTTCTTCTTCGTTTTTTGTAGATGATAACTTTCTTATCTCTACCTTCTACGATAACTTCTGCTGTAACTTTTGAAGATTCTACATCTTTCCCTGTTTTTAATGTGTCACCATCATTTACTGCGATAACATCTTCTATTTCAATAGTATCTTTTGGTTCTTTGCTTAGTTTATCAACATTTAAAATATCACCCTCTGATACTTTATATTGTTTTCCACCGCATTTTATAATTGCATACATACACTATCCCTTCTATTTTCGTAAAGCGAATATTATCTTATTTTAGATTAAAGTTTCTTTAAGCGAGAAGTTTTTTGTAAATTTTAGCTAAATTTAATATTACTTCTATATACTTCCATAAGAAAAAGTTTATATAAATATAATTAAGGATTATAAATGATAAAAAAAGTATTAATTTTAGGTGGTGGATTTGCAGGTTTAGAAGCTGCAATTTTTTTAAGAAAAGAAGGTTTAGATGTAACTATGATCTCTAATAGAGAGTATTTTTATATATATCCTACTTCTATTTGGATACCTACAGGGGAACAAAAATTTGAAGATATATGTGTAGATCTACAAGAGTTATCAAAAGCACATGGGTTTGAACTTATTTTAGAAGAGGTTACAGATATAATCTCAAAGCAAAATAAAGTTATCACTTCTAAAAATGAATATGATTATGAATACTTAGTAATTGCTATGGGTAGTGGTAAGATGAAACATAAAGGGTTAGAAAATACTTTATCTATTTGTGGAAAACCTAAAGATAGTTTAAAAATCAAAGATAAAATCGATGAACTTATAACAAAAGGTAGCGGTAAAATAGCTATGGGATTTGGTGGAAATCCAAAAGATCCTAGTAATGTTAGAGGTGGTCCAGCATTTGAGGTTATATTTAATGTGCATAACCAACTAAAAAAATTAGGTATAAGAGATAGATATGAACTAACATTTTTTGCACCTATGGCAGAACCAGGTGCAAGAATGGGAAAACAAGCACTTAAAATGATGGATATTTTCTTCAATAAACTAAAAATCAATACACGCTTTGGTAAAAAAATAAAATCATTTGAACCAGATGGTATAATTTTTGAAGATGATTCAAAACTAGAATCTGATTTTACAATGTTTATCCCTGCTGGAGATGGACATGATGTTATTGTTAATTCAGATCTTCCTTTAAATGAATCTGGTTTTGTTAAAATAAATGATTATTGTGAAATAAGTCATAATTTTGATGAAACAACAGAGAGTCAAGAGGGGAAATATAAAGTATTTGCCATAGGTGATAGTGCAGCTATTGAAGGACCCGATTGGAGAGCAAAACAAGGTCATATAGCAGAAGTTATGGCAAAAAATGTAGCTTTTAATATCAAACAAATGGAAACAGGTAATGAAGAAAGAAAAGGATATGAAGAACATCTAAATATACTATGTGTAATGGATAGTGGTGATGGTGCTGCTTTTGTTTATAGAGATAATAAAGGTGGTAAAATGATCCCTATGCCTGTCATTGGTCACTGGCTTAAAAAAGGATGGGGTTGGTATTGTAAAAACTCTAAACTAGGGAAAATCCCTAGAATACCTGGTATGTAATTCTAATCTATAAACTTAACTATCTTAACTTTCGCACCAAATATTTACAAGAAATATCTCTAAATAACCACATTTATCATCTTTAATCTAAAAACTATTATTGTTATTGACATCTATAAATTAAGTATAAAAAAGTAAGAAATAATTTTAAAATTC
>OFAT01000044.1_pt1 | contig 21081 bp, 15 predicted proteins | sample 1520331 | NCBI WGS metagenome assembly OFAT01 (sample SAMEA3696446, study PRJEB22514) | metagenome | biome: water; feature: marine; material: hydrothermal vent | place: Pacific Ocean | collected 2014-08-12 | depth 1521 m
CCTTATATCCTAAGGTTAGAACAACTTTGGCAAACAAAGAACATAAGAAATATCCATATCTTCTTAAAGCATTTAAAAACAATAATAATCAAGTAGTTATTGATACTCCTAACCAAGTATGGAGTACTGATATCACTTATATAAAATTAGAGAAAGGCTTTGCATATTTAGCAGCTATTATTGACTGGAACACTAAAAAGATACTCTCTTGGAAACTCTCTAATACAATGGATGTAGCACTTACAACAAGTGTGCTATTAGATGCACTATCTACATATCCTAAGCCTGAGATATTTAATAGTGATCAAGGTTCACAATACACAGCAAAAGAGCATATTGATATACTTGTTAAAAATGGTATATCTATATCTATGGATGCAAAAGGTAGGTCAATAGATAATATTGTTATTGAGAGATTTTGGAGAACACTAAAATATGAGGATGTATATCCATCATCATATACAAATATTAAGGAGGCGAAAGTAGGTATTGGAGAATATATAGATATTTATAACAAAGAGAGGTTACATTCAGCATTAAATTATTTAACACCAGATGAAGCTTATTATGGATGTGCTAATAATAGATGCTATAATGCTAAAAATGTGTTACTTGGGGTAGCATAAGAGGTGGAATAAAAAGAAATCTGATATTGGTCTTGACAAAGGGGGACATTATAAAATTTGAAAGGATTTGGGATGAATGGTTTAATTAAAGGTAAAGAAGTTCATTTTGATGAAGAATATCTTCATGTAAAACTTGAAGATGACAGGATTATTTCAACACCGTTAAATTGGTATAAACCATTAAAAAATGCCTCAATATCTCAGTTAAAAAATTATAAGTTTATTTGTTTAAACACAGGTATTGAGTGGGAATCAATAGACTATCATTTAAATATAGAAAATATGTTAGACAGTTCACTTGACAAAGTAGCTTAATATTATAACAAATTATAAGAGAAATCTGAAGTAATAAAATGATTTTAATTACTTCAAATCACCCCAATTATCTCCAATAGCTACAGATACATCAAGTGGAACTTCAAGTAAAAATATAGTTGTCATAATATTTTTTAAATCTGATACAATAGTATCAACTTTGTCATTTCGTATCTCAAAAATAAGTTCATCATGTATTTGTAGTAACATTTTTATATCATCATTATTTTTGTATTTATCATATATTTTATTTTGAGATAATTTAATCAAATCTGATGCACTACCTTGAAATACAGTATTTACTGCTTCTCTTAAATAACCAGCTTTTAACATAGGTGTAGCGGTTGAAAAATCAAAAAATCTTTTTCTATTAAGTAAAGTTTTAACATACCCATTTTCTAAAGCAAAATCCTCTATCGATTTAAGATACTCTTTAACTGTTGCAAATTTATCAAAATAACTTTGGATATATTGTTTTGCCTCTTTTGGGGTGATATCTAATGTTTGAGCTAATTTTTTTGCTCCCATACCATATATAAGTCCAAAATTGATAGTTTTAGCAATATGTCTTTTCTCTTTTGCTTTCTCTTGTGAAAATATTGCTACTGCTGTTTGGTAGTGTATATCTCCACCTTTTCTAAAAGCTTCTAGCAATGCAGGATCACAACTAAAATGTGCCAAAAGTCTTAACTCTATTTGTGAATAATCTATACCTACAAGTTTATATCCATCTCTAGCTATAAAAGCACCTCTTATTTGTCTGCCCTCGTTTGTTCTTACAGGTATATTTTGAAGATTTGGATTTTTGCTACTCAATCTTCCTGTAGATGTTCCTGTTTGAATAAATGATGTATAAATTTTATGATCCAAATCATTATTGGCCAACTCTATCAAAGGCTCAATATAAGTTGATTGTAATTTAAAAGCCTCTCTATATTCTAGCAGTTTTTCTACAACTTTATGCTCATCTTTTAGTTTTAACAATACTGATTCGTTTGTGCTATATCCTGTTTTGGTTTTTTTACCATGTGGTAGCTGTAAAGTTCCAAATAAAACATCACCTAGTTGTTTAGGGGAATTTATATTAAAAACAGTTCCACTTAAATCATATATCTCTTTAGTAAGCTTATCTAGTGTAAGTTTGTTTTTCTCTTTTAATAATTCTAGTTTGTTTATATCTACTTTTATCCCATTTGATTGCATATATCCTAAAACATATACAAAAGGAAACTCAACATTAAAAGCTTCATTAAGTATCTCTTTGTAGCTATCTTGTTTAAAAATCTCTATAAATTTGTCAAATAGTTTTTTTGTAATCCAAGCATCTTCACTAGCATATTTACAAGCATCTTGAAGATTGACATTTGAGAAATTCTCCCCTTTTTTGACCATATCTTTAAATGGTATCATTGTGTAGTTAAAATATTGCAATGCTAATTTATCTAAACCAACAGGTTTATGGCTATGTAGTAACCAAGCCATTATCATAGTATCGGCATAGAGTTTTAGCTCTATTTGAAAGTTTTGTTTTACTATCTCATAATCATATTTAAAATTTTGACAAACTATTTTATATTTATTTAGATACTCTATAGCTTTTTTAGCATCCTCAAAACTTACTTGATCCCCTACTCCCAAATAAAAATGCCCTATTGGAACATAATATGCTTTATTGTTTTCAAAACAAAAAGAGAACCCTACTATTTGGGCATTTTTTGTATCCAATCCAGTTGTTTCTGTATCAAAAGCTACAATAGAGTTTTTAGCTATTTGTGCAATAGTATCAAAAAGAGCTTTGCGATTATCCAGTAAAATAGGCTCAAAAGTGATTTTTTTATTTTCATTTGTTTGTGTTAATTTATTAATATCTACAGATTTTGGCACTATAGTTTTATAGCTTGTCCCCTCTTTTAAAACTTTTTGCACGATTTTATTTAGATCATAAGTTTCCAAAAGTGTAGCTATTTTTAATATAGGATTTTCAAAAGGCAATTTTAATTTTTCAAGATCTTCTAAAATATGAGCATCTTTATGTAAAGTAACAAGTTGCTTACTTATAAATGCCATCTCTTTACCCTCTAAAAGTAACTTTTGCCATCTTGGTTTTTCTATTTTATCTATATTTTCATATATATTTTCAAGTGTATTAAACTGAGAAATTAAAGCTTGTGCAGTTTTTGCACCTACACCTTTTACACCTGGAACATTATCCGCACTATCGCCTAGTAAAGATTGATAATCTATAAATTGCTCAGGATAAACTCCATATTTATCATAACATTCATCTCTTGTAATAGTTTTTTTCTTTAGCGGATCGAACATTTTTATATTCTCATCTATGAGTTGATAAAGATCTTTATCGTGACTAACTATTCTTACTTCTAAATTTTGCTCAGTAGCAAGTGTGGCAAGTGATGCTATCATATCATCAGCCTCATAACCAGATTTGATTGCTTTAGCAAATCCCATTTTTTCTATAAACTCAATCGCAACAGGAAGTTGTGCCAAAAGATCTTCAGGAACATCTGGACGATGAGCCTTATATTGTGGATATATTTTATTTCTAAAAGTATCCCCTTTGCTATCTAAAGCAAAGACTAAATAATCAGTTTGAAAATCTTTTCCTATATTTGCTATTAGATTTAAAAAACCTGTAAGCATGCCTGTTGGAAAACCTGTTTTTGATCTCAAAGGTGGTAATGCATAGTAACTTCTAAACAAAAAACCAAATGTATCTATAATTGTAAGTGTTTTTTTCATAAATTTATGATACACTAATATTACTTAAAATATGGAGAGTATTTATGTCAGATCAAATTGACTTACAACAAGACACAAATGACTTACAAGAGATTGTCAATAACTCTTGGAACGGTATAGGTATTATTAATGCTGATACAAAATTTATATACTTAAATAATGCTTTTAGTCCATTGCTAGGCCATACCAATGATGAACTTTTAAAGCTAAAATTTATAGATTTAATCACAGATAATTTTAAAGATGAATTTAGACAGCTTATTATTAAAAACCATAAAAACAGATATATAAACAATATGCAACTATCTTGTATAAGAAAAGATGGTGCTTTGGTATTTTTAAATATCACTATAAGTATAATGAAAAATAAAAAATATATAGTTATAGATGCAGGTGATATTACACAAACAGTATCTGAAAATCAGATATTTGATAAATATCTTATCCAAGCAGTAATAGATGAAAATGGTAATATTATATCAGCAAGTGAAGCTTATACTAGACTTTTAGGATATAGTGAAGATGAGTTAAAAGGGAAACCATTCTTAATAGATCAAGATGATATATCAAAAGATAAACTATGGCAAAAAATCATATCTGAAAAAGAGGAATACTCAGGAACTATTAAATGTTTTACAAAAAAAGGTAAATATCTATGGTTTGAAACAGTTATAAAACCAAAATTCAACAAATATGGTGATATTTTGGGTTATACAGCAGTTATGTTTGATATTACAAATGAGATGACACTAGAAGAGAACAAAAAAGTTTTACAAAGAGAGATCACTGATAAAGATGCAAAATTAAGTATTATGACTGAAACTATGCGACTTGTAGCTCATGAGTGGAGGCAACCTTTAAATACTATATCACTAGAAGCTCAAAATCTTATGCTAAAATATGAATTTGAAGATGAAGTGCCAACATCAGAATCTATTAAAAATCTTCAACTAATAGTCAATAGAATAGATGAATTATCTAAGATAATTAATAACTTCCAATACACTACAGAGATGCATGAAGAAAAAATCGAAACCTCTACAGATGAGCTTATCAAACATGCTATAGATTACTCTAAATTGGAAGAGAGTGAAATTACAATCCAAAATGATTACTCTCAACCAATCAGAACTTTTAAAACTAATCTATCAAAATCTTTAGCAAATATTTTAAATAATGCAAAAGAGGCTATCAAAAGAGCTAATCCAGATCCAAAACTAATACTATTTAAAGTATTTAAAGAAAATAACAACTTAATTATAGAGATATTAAATAATGGTGGGAATATTCCAACTAATATATTGGAAAATATTTTTACTCCATATTTTAGCACAAAACCAGAGAAAAATGGTGTTGGACTTAGTTTGTATAATTGTAAAACTATTATAGAACTGCATCTAAAAGGATCACTTGAAGCTATCAATGTTGATGATGATAAAGTAAAATTCAAAATAACAATACCTATGGAGCAACTTATATGATAATAATACCAGCACGACTTAAAAGTAGCAGATTTGAAAACAAAATCATAACAGATATATTAGGATTGCCTATGGTAATAAGAACTGCTAAGCAAGTGGAAGCATTGGATAAAGTTGTAATAGCAACTGATTCACAAGAGGTAGCAGAGTTAGCCAAATCTTATGATATTCCATCAGTGCTTACATCTATTTCACATCAAAGCGGAACAGATAGGATAAATGAAGCAGCTAATATATTAAATTTGGATGATGATGAGATTATTGTCAATGTTCAAGCAGATGAGCCATTTATAGAACCGCAAGTTGTTCAATCAGTAATAGACAAAGTTAAAACAAATACCAATAATTTCAATATGGTAAGTTGCTACAAAACTATAACATCTGAGTTAGCAGATGATCCAAACCATGTAAAAGTTGTCCTAGATGATGAGCAAAATGCTATATATTTTTCAAGAAGTAAAATACCATATCATAGAGATCATTATGAAAAATCATTTTACAATGGACATCTAGGAATTTATGGATTTGATAAAAAGAGTTTAAATAAATTTTGTTCACTAAAAGAATCACAGTTAGAAACTATAGAAAAACTAGAACAACTAAGAGCATTATCAAATAATCTTCCCGTTGCTATGGTAAAAGTTGAATCTAAAAGTTTTGGTATAGATACTCAAGCAGATTTAGAAAATGCACTTAAAATATTTAAAGATTAAAAAGGATAGATTATGTCATCAGATTACAATAAAAACATACTACAACAACTAAATGTCCTTTATGTGGAGGATGAAGAAGATTTATTAGAGATTACGGTGGATTCTTTAAGATTTCTTGTAAAAAATATTGAAGGTGCAAACAATGGTCAGCAAGGATTAGATATCTTTAAAAAATATTATAAAGATGAAAATTTACCAAATTTTGATATAGTTATTACAGATATAAATATGCCTATTATGGATGGTCTTGAGATGTTGTATGCAATAAAAGAGATTGATAAAAATATCTCTATGGTGGTAACTACTGCTCATACTGATGCTAATTTTTTAAAACAATCTATTGAATTAGGTGTGAGTGGATATGTGATGAAACCTATTGATATGTTTAAATTTTATGATACTATTGTAACTGCAGTTGAATCAAATGTGTTAAAAAGAAAACTTGAAGATAAAATAGATGATCAATATTTTAAGATCAGAACTATATTGGACTCACAAGATAATTTTATCATAGTAAGTGATGGAGAAAAAATCACAGATTGCAATAAATCATTTTTGGATTTTTTAAATATAAAATCATGCGAAGAGTTACAACAAACTATTAGCTGTGTTGATGAGTTATTTTTAAAAGATGAGGATGATGATTATCTAAATATAGTAAAAACAAATACAAATTGGTTAAATAGACTTGGTAACTCAGATAAACAAGAAATCGTAAAAATACATAATAGAAATTTTGATATTTCTGAAATATTTCAAATTTCAGTAAATAAAATATCATCTCACAACAACGATATGGAGTATGTAATCACATTAAACAATGTTACAGAATTACACTCAAAATCAAAACAATTAGAGTTTAAAGCAACGCATGATTTTTTAACTCAAATAAACAATAGACAATATTTTAACAATATTCTAAAAGAGGAGATTCTTAGAGTAAACAGATACAACAACAATCTATCTCTTATAATGTTTGATATTGATCACTTTAAAGTTATCAATGATACATTTGGTCATGAAACAGGAGATACTGTTTTGATAGAATTAACTCGCTTAGTAAGAGTATATTTACGAAATAGTGATCTTTTTGCTAGATATGGTGGTGAAGAGTTTATGATACTGCTTCGTGAAAGCACTAAAGAGAATGCTTTTAAAGTTGCTAATAAATTAAGAGAGAAAATTGAAGAGTATCAAATCTTAAAAGATAAAAATCATAAAGTAACTTGTAGTTTTGGTGTAACTGAATTTATCAAAACTGAAACAGATAAGAGCTTTATCAAAAGAGTAGATGAAGCTCTATATGAAGCAAAAGAGAGCGGAAGAAATAAGGTTGTTTTAAAATAATCTAAAGTATAGATAAGATTAGTTTTTCTATATTTTTATCTATCCTTCTTGGTTTGCCATTGTTTACAAGCACAAGTGTAACAATAGCTTCAAACACAACCTTATCTTCTACTTTGATAGTTTGCCTTAGGATAAAAGATGCTTTTTTTATCTCAACTATTTGAGTTGATACATCTACAATATCACCAAATTTTGCACTACTTATAAAATCACATAGCATTTTGCGAACTACAAAATGTGAGTTATTATCAATAATAGGAGTTAATCCTTTAGAGAAAAACATCTCACTTCTTGCTCGTTCGCAATATTTTAAATAATTTGAATGATAAACTATACCAGCAGCATCTACATCTTCGTAATAAATTCTAAATTTCATACTCTTATCTTATAATTGATTTTACTCATAGTATCATATAAATATTTAACAATATATTAATATTTATTTGACATCTACTACTATCTCATTGTTTTTAAGATCAAACTTAACAATACTATTTTCACCTATTTTATCTTCTAAAATCATATCAGCTAAAGTATCTTCTACTATCTCATATAAAGCTCTTTTAAGAGGTCTTGCTCCATACACAGGATCAAATCCAGCATCTGCTATATATTGTTTTGCTTCGTTAGTTATACTTAGAGTTATCCCTTTTGCTTCAACTTTTTTAGCGATATCTTCAAACATAATATCTACTATTTTTGTAATAGCTTCAATATTTAGTTGTTCAAATATAACAATATCATCAAGTCTATTTAAAAACTCTGGTTTAAATCTAGTTTTTAACTCATTTAAAACTTCCTCTTTTCTTTTATCTTTATCATCAATAGATATAATTTTACTACTTCCAATATTTGATGTAAGGATAATAATAGTATTTTTAAAATCAACTGTTACACCTTTGTTATCTGTTAATCTTCCATCATCAAGCACTTGCAATAGGACATTAAACACATCTGGATGTGCTTTTTCTATCTCATCAAAAAGTATTACACTATAAGGTTTTCTTCGCACCGCTTCTGTTAGCTGACCACCCTCTTCATATCCTACATATCCAGGAGCTGCACCTGTAAGTCTTGTAACTGATACTTTCTCCATATATTCACTCATATCAAATCTAATCAATGCTTTTTCATCATCAAATAAAAATTTTGCCAATGTCTTAGCTGATTCAGTTTTACCAACACCAGTAGGCCCTAAAAACATAAAGCTTCCTATTGGTCTGCTATCATCACTAAGTCCTGCTTTATTTCGTTTGATTGCACGGCTAATTGCTTTTAGTGCTTCATCTTGACCAATTACATCTTGTTTTAGAACATTTTCAACCTCTAAAATTCTTTGTTTTTCACTTGTTAGCATCTTATTTACAGGAATACCAGTCCATCTACTTACAATAGAAGCGATACTATCCTCATCTACATAGTTTTTGAGTAATGTGCCATTTTCTTGCATTTTAGCCCATTTTTCTTCATTTTCTTTGATCTTCTCTTCAAGTGCAGGGATCTCACCATACTCTATTTTTGCAGCTTCTTCAAATCTGCTCTCTTTTTTTGCTCTTTGTGCTTTTGTTTTTAGCTCATCAATTTGTATCTTAATCTCAGATATTGCATTGAATGTTGCTTTTTCATTCTCAAATTGTGATTCTAGATTTCTTTTCTTTTCGTTTAGATCGCTTAACTCTTTTTCAATCTCATCTAGTCTATCACTTGTAACTTTTTTTAGTCCAAGTTTTGTAGCAATAGTTGATTTTTCCATTTTAAGGGCTTCTTTTTCCACCTCTAAAGCAGATATCTCTCTTTTGATCTTACTTAAAACTGTAGGCTCTGATTCTATTTGCATCTTAAGTTCAGCGGCTGCTTCATCTATTAGATCTATTGCTTTATCTGGCAAAAATCTATCTGTAATATATCTATGACTTAGTTTTGCAGCACTTACTAATGCACTATCATTTATAGTTACATTGTGATGAGTTTCAAGTTTCTCTTTAATTCCTCGCAAAATTTGTAAAGCTTCATTGACACTTGGTTCATCTACATTGATTGGTTGAAATCTTCTTTGCATAGCTGCATCTTTTTCAAAATATTTTCTATACTCTTTAAGTGTTGTTGCTCCTATTGTGTGAAGTTCACCCCTTGCAAGTGCTGGTTTTAAAATATTTGCAGCATCCATACTTCCTTCAGATGCACCTGCTCCTATGATTGTATGGATCTCATCAATAAACAATATAATATTTCCAGCTTTTTGCACCTCTTTGATTACTGCTTTTAATCTATCTTCAAACTCACCTCTATATTTTGCACCAGCTATTAAGGCACTCATATCTAAAGCTACAACTTTTTTATTTTGTAAGCTTGTAGGAACATCATGATTTACAATTCTTTGAGCTAACCCTTCAGCAATAGCAGTTTTACCAGTTCCAGGTTCCCCTAGTAAAATTGGATTGTTTTTTGTTTTTCTTATTAAAATTTGCATCATTCTTGTAAGTTGTTCATCTCTTCCAATTACAGGATCAAGTTTGCCATCAAGTGCTTGTTTATTTAGATCAATTCCATATTTTTCTAAAGCTTCAAGATTATCATCAGCTGTTTGTGAATCAACTTTTGCTCCACCTCTTATAATCTCTAGCTCTTTTTTAACTTCACTTAGATCTACATATTTACCTAGGACATCTTTAAATACTTTTGTTTGTAGATTTGCTATTATCCAAGTATCTACTGCTAAAAAGCTATCTCCCATACTTGCCATCAATCCACTTGCATTATTTAGACTATCAACTACATTTCTACTTATTTTTATATTCTCTTTTGATACTGTTGATGATGTAGGAAGTTTATTGGCTATACTTTTTGCTTCAAGTTCTATAGCTGTTTTATCCAAATTCATTTTGTTTAATAATTGATTTAAGACACTATTTGTATTTGTCAAAAGTCCCCACAAAAGATGAATAACTTCAACTTCACTATTTTTATTATGAAGAGCAAGACTTAGTCCTGACTCTATTGTTTCACTCATTTGGTTTGTTAATTTTTCAAAAATATTATTACTCATTTTAAAATCCTTTTTTATTATTTAGCACTCTAAGTATTTAAGTGCTAATGAAATTATAGCACTTTAGTCTATCTTTGTCAAGTCTTGAAAAAAGATTTTTAAAATTTAGATTATTTTTTTGCTGAAATAGTCATATCATAAAGCCAAAAATACAACTCTTTCATATTATCATATATCTGAAATGATCTAGTAGCTAAATCAAAACTAAAAAAGGCATCATCAATATCAAAAGTTTGATAACCATACATAGCACCATACAGAGCTAGATAAATATATTTATCATCTTTGTCAAATCCTTTTGGCAATCTTTTATATTTAGGCTCAACTATATTATATCCTTTTGATTTAATATCCTCTAAAATATGATGTAGTTGCACTCTTTTTGTTTCGTTTTTGATATACTCTCTATATGTAGCTAAAAGTTCAGGTTTAAAGTTTCTAATACCTGTTGCTATAAAATATTGATCTTTATCAAAATGCAAATAAAAGCTACTACTTTGCATCCTATGGGTATTGCCTTTATAAAATATCATACCTATTTTACTTTTTATGGGTGTTTTATCTTTGCGAAATCTTACATCAGCATATATCTTAAATAAACTTTTACCAACTTTTGGTTCAAAGTTAATATTTGGATCTATAATTTGCAAAGTTTCACCCATCTCACATACAAAAGCCTCTGTTGGTTTTCTTATCTCATTTTCCCATATATATCTATGATCTTCAAACCAAACTTTTGTATTGTTGTTTTTAAGATCTTTTAAAAACTCTATTGTTTTTTTGGTAAAACCGTTAAACTGCATTTGCTATATCTTGGATTATTTTATATATATTATCTATAGAACTTATCTCACACTTTTCATTATTTGAGTGCGGAAAATATATATTTGGACCTATTGAACATATTTGAATATTAGGATATTTATCTTTAAAAATAGCACACTCTAGCCCAGCATGTATAGCTTCTAGTTTTACAGATGGATTATGTTTTTTATATATATCTAAAACTTTTGTCGTAAAATCATTATGCATAGGTTTCCAAGCTGGATATTTTCCACTTGTAGTTACTTCAAAACCAAAATAATCTAACAATACAGTAGTCTCTTTTGTTAATATTTGTAGCTCATCATTATCCATACTTCTAGCACTTAATTCAATTTTTACTGCATCATAATTTGTAGATATTATAGCTAGATTGATAGAGCTTAAAACTACATTTAGTTCATTGTCATATCCACGAACACCATTTGAAAATATATATAAAAAATCTAAAATCTTTGGATCTAGTTTTTTGTAGTGTTGAGTTTTAGTATCGATTTTAGATATTGTAATATTAGGATTTGTTGTTGCTATAGGATTACTAGAAGCTATAATTGCCTTAGCACTTTTTGGTATAGAGTTTATCCTTTGACCACCATTTATATCTAGTATATCAACATCATACTCTTTTATAGTTTGAGCCAATAATTTTATAGCATTTGGTATATTTTTGTCTATATCAACTCCACTATGCCCACCATCAAGATTATCTACTACTATTTCGTATAGATCTTTTTGATTATTTGGTATTAGTTGCGAATTATTATTTGTAGCAAATATATCTATACCACCAGCACAACCTATACATATTGAGCCCTCTTCTTCACTATCAAGATTTAACATATATGATGAATGAAGTGACAAGTTAATATTGTTTGCCCCTATTAAACCTATCTCCTCATCACAAGTAAATAAAAATTCACAATCATAACCATCTTGCATCATAGCCAACATATAGGCACACCCTATACCATTATCAGCTCCAAGTGTAGAATCTTTTGCTTTTAGATATCCATCATCTTCTATAATTATAGGGATTTTTCCATCTTCTAAACAAACTATATCATAATGTGATTGCAAACATAAAGTTGCTTGAGTATTCTCTTTATGGCATAAAATATTATTTGCCAAATCTACTGTGCAAATATAATTATATTGTGAAGAAAATTGTTGAATAAACTCTATAAAAGGTTGATGAGTTCCACTACATCTTGGAATTGATGTAATGGTTTTAAAAAGTTCTATTATTCTCATAATTAAACTTTTAGTTTAGCTAGATTCCTTTTTCTACTTGCTAAAGCGATCACTATAAATACTGTTGATGTTGAGATATATACCCACATAGGAATTGGCACAGGATCTCCTGTAGCATAAGAGTGCATACCACTTAGATAAAAATTCACTCCAAAATATGTCATCAATATACTAAAAAATGCAACTGTTGATGTAGCAGATAGTATAAAAGGTGTGTTCCATTTTGGCACCAATCTTAAATGTATCACAAAAGCATATACAATAATAGATACCCAAGCCCATGTCTCTTTTGGATCCCATCCCCAATATCTTCCCCAAGATTCATTTGCCCAAACTCCACCTATGAAGTTTCCAACTACAAGCATAGCAATACCTATAATTAAAGCTGCTTCATTTATAGCAGTAATTTGATTTATAGTCTTATCTATATTTGGTTTGTTTGGATCTCTAAATATAAAAAGTAACATAGACATAAATCCAAGCATAGCACCAAGTCCTAAAAATCCATAACTACCAGTGATAATAGATACATGAATAGTAAGCCAATAAGATTTCAACACAGGCACAAGATTTGTGATCTGTGGATCTATCCCGCTTAAATGTGCTGTGAACATAAAAATACCAGCCATCACAACAGTAGCACTTAGTGCCATTAATGATTTTCTAAAGAAAATAATACCAGCAAACATTGTGCTCCATGCAATATAAACTAATGACTCATAAGTATTACTCCAAGGAGCATGCCCACTTATATACCATCTCATACCCATACCAAAAGTCTGAGCAGCAAATAATAGTGCAAGTATTATAAAAAATACTGTATTGATCTTGTTTGATTGAAAATTTTTATTAAATACAGTTAAAAATGCTACAAAAAACATAATCAAACCAAGCAATACATAAGCTAGTGTAATTTTTGGAAAAATATCCAATTTGTTAAACAATATCTCATTATCTATCTTACTTTGTGAAGGGATAATATTAGCACCAATTTTTCTTTGGTATAACGATATTAAATCTATAGCTTTATTAGCTTTTTGATAATCTGAATGTGCTAAACTATCTATAAGACCACCTATCATAGTTTGAACATACTCTTTTTGTTGTTTTGGAAATGTTTGAATAGCTTCCAATGGATTATACCATTTATGAGATGGATCATTAACTTTTGGGAATATTTTAAATATATCTCCATAATACACCATATAAGCTATATTTAGTCTTTCATCTACTTTGATTAGATCGTTTTCAAAAGTTCCTCTTTTGTTTGGTGGGGTTGCATTAGCTTTTTCTACATATTTTTTCAAAAGATATTGATCCCCTTTAAAAGCTTCTGAAAAAGCTATAAGTTTTCTATCTTTTGATATACCTAAAAGTTTTTTTAATTTAGGTGTTCTAATAGATATCATTTTTACATCTCTCCAGATAGTTGGACGAGCTAACATTCCCATAACAACTTGATTGGCATTCATACCCATCAATGAGCTTTTTCTACTTAGTTTATGTAGAATATTTATATCCAAACTATCAAGAGGTTGCATCCTTCCCATACCACCTTGATTGACAAGTTTGCTAAATTTTATAGCAGTTTGTAAAGAATCTTTTTTATAACTATTAAGATAATCAACAGTACTATTGATATTTGTTTGTGCATTTAGATTTGTATTTATAAATATAGAAAATAAAGCTACTAATATTAATGAGTTATATTGTTTTATATATCTAGTTAATTTCATAAATCTTGATTTTTTATCAAACATATTCATCAAAAGTCCTATTGCTAACATCAGATACCCTATATATGTTGGCCATTTTCCTGGATCATTATTTACAGACAATATAGTTCCTTTTTCATCTTGATCATAAGAGCTTTGATAAAACCTATAAGTGCCATATTTTAAGATATGATTCATATATATTCTAAAATCAAATTTTTTATGATTTGCTTTATCTATTAGAGTAACTTCACTAGCATACGAAGATGGTGCCATACTTCCTGGATAACGCTCAAGTTGGAAATCTCTTAATTTAATCTCAAAAGGCAATGTTAAAGATTTTGATCCATATTCCATATAAACTTTTAGTTTACCAAAATTGATTTGACTACCTACACCTTTCATACCTCTTTGCCCAATAAGTTTTACAACTTTTGTTACCCCATTATATGTAACATTAGCATTTACTATACTCATTTCGGCATTACCTTTTTTTGAATGTATATAGCTATTTGAACTGATATTTAAAGATTTGCCATCAAATTTTATAGTATAGTTGTAGTTGTTAGATCCTATTGCACTAAAGTTTTTTTGATACTCTTTATAATAAATTTGACCATTGTCTATAATAGTTACTTGAAGATAAGGCTCTAGTGAGATCATTTTATTAGTAGTTTGCCCTTCTCTTATATGCATAATACCTTCAAATCCTACATATCTAGTAAGTGCAGCACCCAAAAGTATCATCACAAAAGATGCATGAAATATAAATTTTGCACTATTTTTCCACATCTTATGTCGAACCATAATACCTATTAGATTGATTATTGACAAAGACATAGTGATCTCATACCAAATATTGTTATATACTAAAACTCTTGCTGTTTGAGTTCCGTAATCATTTTCTATAAATGTTCCAACAGCTGCACCTGCTGCTAATAAAAAGAACAAAAATAACATCATCTTATACGAAAAAAGTATTTTTTTCACTAAATATCCTTGATTTTAAAATGTAAATTTGATTATACCAAATAGAAGTAGTATTATTCCTAAAAGTTATATTGTATATTATAGAGTATATTAATTAGTTACTATCTATAAAGAGTAATTAAGAGTTATTGATATAATAATAAAAATAGGAAAACCTATTTTTATTAAATTAGATTATTTTACTTCGTATTGCTCTCTACCCATTTGGTATAAGTCGTTACCATAAGTATCATTGATTACAGTTACAGGAAAATCTTTTACTGTTATTTTTCTAACAGCTTCTGGTCCTAATTCTGGGTAAGCTATCACTTCTGCACTTGTTATTTTTTTACCTAACAATGCTCCAGCACCACCTGTAGCACCAAAATAAATACCACCATACTCTTTACAAGCATCTTTTACCTCTTGTGATCTTTTACCTTTACCTATCATACCTAAGCTACCATGTTTAAGCATAGTAGGACTATAACTATCCATTCTATAAGATGTTGTTGGCCCTGCACTTCCTATTGGATCTCCTGGTTTTGGAGGTGTTGGTCCTACAAAATAGATCACTGAACCTTCTAGATCAAAAGGTAACTCTTCTCCTGCTTCTATTAGATCAACCAATTTTTTATGTGCAGCATCTCTTGCAGTGTAGATTGTTCCGTTTAGATATACAATATCTCCTGCTTTTAATTCTCTTGTTTGCTCTTGTGTAAGAGGTGTTGTTAAATTATAAGTTTTACTCATTGTTATCCCTTTAAATTATATAGTTATATGTGCATGTCTGCTACTGTGACATTGAACATTTACCGATACTGGCAACGAAGCGATATGACATGGATTAGATTCTATATGAACTGCTAAAACTGTTTCAGTTCCACCCATACCCATAGCACCAATTCCTAATTTATTTAGCTCATCTTTGATTTGTGCTTCCATTTGTGCCATCTCTTCATCTTCATTTACACTACCAATAGATCTAAAAAGTGCATGTTTAGATGAGATCACCGCTTTTTCAAATGTTCCACCAATACCAACTCCAACTGTAAGTGGAGGACATGGATTTCCACCAGCATCACTTATTACTTGTTTTACATACTCAATAATACCTGCTTTTCCTGCAGCTGGAGGAAATACTGTAGCACGACTAACATTTTCACTACCACCACCTTTAGCAGCATATTCGATATCTATTTTATCACCTTCAACTATATCAAAGTGAATAATTGCAGGTAAGTTATATCCAACACTATCTTTTAAGTTTGCTCTACTAAATGGCTCACAAGTAGAAGCTCTAAGATATGCTGCTTGATAACCTTGTTCAGTCCCTTCGTTGATAGCATCTTTTAAAAGACCACCTACTATTTTACAATCTGCTCCAACTTTTACAAAAAATACTGCAAGTCCTGTATCTTGACAAAGTGGTCTTTTCTCATCTTTTGCAATATCGGCATTTTCTAATAGTTGTGCCAATACCTCTTTTGCAACAGGAGATTTCTCATTGTCATAAGCATCTTTGATAGCTTTGTAAGCATCATCTGGTAAAACAGTTCCACAATGAACTATCACATTTTTTATAGCCGTAACTACATCTTCATATTTAATTTCTCTCATTTACTACTCCTTATTTTATAAAAATTTATTATCTTTTAAGATATTTATTCCATCTTGTATAGATTTGACAGATTGATCAAATTTTGTTTTAAGTTCATCGTCTAAATTTAACTCAATTATCTGTTCAACTCCATTTGCACCCAACACAACAGGAACACCTACACAAACATCTTTATAACCATACTCACCATCAAGTATAGTTGATGAAGCAACTATTGTTTTACTATCATTTAATATAGCCTCAACCATATGTGCTATTGCTCTTCCTGGAGCATAATATCCACTTGTTCCTAGCTCTTTAACTATTTGAGCTCCACCATTTTTGGTTTTGTCTATTATATCTAACATATCCTCTTTTGATATTAAATCGACTAAAGGGATATCACCAACAGATACTTTTTGTGGTAAAGGAATCATATTTTCCCCATGATCACCTATTACTAAACTTCCTGTTTGCCTTGCACTATATCCCGTTTTTTTCTGAATTTGATATGCCATTCTTGCACCATCTAAAGCTCCAGCCATACCTATTATTCTATTTCTATCCCATTTTGTAATTTGACTTATCACATAGGTCATCACATCTAAAGGATTTGATACAGATATGATAATTGTTTCAGGTGAGTTTTGCATAATAGTTGTAGTTACATCTTTGATAATTTTTGCATTTATTAAAAGCAAATCTTCTCTTGTCATACCATCTTTTCGTGGCACACCAGCAGTTATTACAACTATATCACAATCTTTAACATCCTCTAAATTTTCAACAGCATTTACTATTGTTCCTTGAGGTGCATAATATGAAGCTTGAGCTATATCTATAGCTTTTCCTTTTGCTACACCTGGAACTATATCAAATAAAATAATCTCATGACAAGTTCCCATCATACTTAATGTGTAAGCAGCAGTAGCTCCTACTGCTCCAACACCAATTATTCCTACTTTTTTACTTTTCATCGCTTACATCTTCTTTAAAAAAATTTAATTGATATAACTTATTTATAAGTTCTTGGACAGATTCAACTGATTTTTTAAACTTCTCTTTTTGTAGTGGTTTTAGAGTCATCTCTATTACTTTTTCAACTCCAGCAGCTCCAATCATAGCTGGAACACCAGTGATAATATTATTATACCCATATTCACCATTTAACATAACCGCACATGAATGTATTTGTCGGCTATCTTGCAATATTGCATCTACCATAACAGTAGTTGATTTTGCAGGTGCATAATACGCACTACCATCACCTAGAAGATTGACAATTTGAGCCCCACCATTTTTAGTTTTTCTTACAATTTCACCAATCTCTTCAGAGTCTAAAAGATCCTCAATAGGCACTCCAGCAACAGTTGTAAATTTTGGAAGTGGAACCATAGTATCCCCATGTCCTCCCATAACTGTAGCTCTAATTTGTCCTGCTCCATATTCAAGCTTTTCATATATAAAATGTGCCATTCTAGCAGCATCTAATATACCAGCCATACCTAAAACTCTCTCTTTTGGAAATTCTGTAGTTTTTAGAGCTACATAGGTCATAGCATCAAGCGGGTTACTTACTACTACAACTATAGCTTCTGGAGCATATTTTTTAATCTCTAAAGAATAATTTTTTACAATTTTTGCATTTTTTAGAAGTAGATCATCTCTATTCATACCAGGTGTTCTAGGTGTTCCTGCCGTTATTATAACAATATCACTATCTGCTATATCCTCAGCATTTTTAGCCGCTCGAACAATAGTGTGTTTTCTTGCTGCATTTGCAGCTTGAGACATATCTAAAGCTTTACCTTTTGCAACATCTATACTTCTTCCTCTTAAAACAACTTCATGACATGAGCCATTCATTGCTAAAATAAATGCAACTGTTGAACCAAAATTTCCAGTTCCTATAATAGTTACCTTTTTACCTTTTGCCATTTTTTTCCTTTATAATGAAAAATATTAAGTGCTAAGTATTAAATGCCATATTACATCTAAAAATTAACACTTCTTATTTGGTTGATTAAATAAAAAAGTATTAAGTAAAAATACTTAATACTTTTTATAAATTAATAGATTAGATATTATCAATAATCTCATTTAGTGTAGCAGATGGTCGCATAACAGCTTGGGCTTTACTATCATCTGGATGGTAGTATCCACCAATATCAGCAGGTTTACCTTCAACTGCTAATAATTCTTCTAAAATTTTAGCTTCATTTTCTTTTAAAGCTTTTGCAACTGGTGCAAATTTTTGTGCCAATGCTGGAACTTTATCTTGATTAGCAAGTGCATCTGCCCAGTATTGTGCTACAAAGAAGTGAGATGCTTTATTATCTGGCTCACAACATTTTCTACTTGGAGCTTTATTATTGTCCAAGTATCCATCATTTGCAATATCTAGTGCAGCTGTAACTGCTTCAAGCTCATCAGAGTTGTGTTTTCTAGCTAAAAATCTAAGTGATTCAGCAAGTGCTAAGAACTCACCTAAACTATCCCATCTTAAATGCCCCTCTTTTAAGAATTGATCAACATGTTTAGGAGCAGATCCACCAGCACCTGTTTCATATAATCCACCACCAGCAAGTAATGGAACTATTGAAAGCATTTTAGCACTTGTTCCTAGTTCCAAGATTGGATACATATCTGTTAAGTAATCTCTTAAAACATTTCCAGTTACTGCAATAGTATTTAGCCCTTGTCTAACTCTTGCATTTGTAAATCTAGTAGCTTCTGCAATCTCCATAATTTGAATATCAAGCCCATCTGTATTAAACTCTGGAAGATATTTATTTACTTTAGCAATCATTTGTGCATCGTGAGCCCTATTTTCATCTAACCAAAAAATTACAGGAACTTTCTCAATTTGACCTCTTTCAACCGCAAGTCTAATCCAATCTTTAATAGGAATATCTTTTGCTCTACTCATTCTCCAAATATCACCTTTTTGGCAATCAAAACTCATAAGTTCAGTTCCATCTTCAGTAGTTACAGTTACTTTTCCATCTTCAGCTAATTCAAATGTAGTAGGATGTGAACCATACTCTTCAGCTTTTTGTGCCATAAGTCCAACATTTGCTACTGAACCCATAGTTGATACATTATATTGTCCATTTTTTACACAATCAGCTACCATTTCATTGTAAAACAAACCATAAGTAGCATCTGGAATTACTGCAACACACTCAACAGCATCACCATTTCTATCCCATTGTTTACCACCTTCTCTAACAACTACTGGCATAGAAGCATCGATAATCACATCATTTGAAGCATTGAAGTTTGTTTGTCCTTTGTCACTATCTACCATAGCTATTTTTGGACTATCACTATCTACTACTGCTTGAAATGCTGCTTTAATTTCAGCTTCTTTTTCATGTCCAGCTATTTTTTTCTCTAAATCACTCATACCAAGATTTGGATTTACTCCAAGTGCTTTAAATGTATCAGCATATTTATCAAATACTTCTTGAAAGAATACTTCAAAAGCATGACCAAACATAATTGGATCTGATATTTTCATCATAGTTGCTTTTAAGTGGATTGACCATAATACATCATTTGCTTTTGCTTCATCTATTGTTTTTTTGATAAATGCTCTTAATTTTTGAACATTCATAAATGTTCCATCAAGAACTTCACCATCAAGTGCATCTATAGTAGTAAGCTCTTTATCGTTTAATGCAATAGTAACTTTTTGACCTTTTTCAAGTGTAATTGATTTTTCATTTCCATAAAAATCACCATCACCAGCCATATGTGCTACATAAGCTTTAGAATTGTCACTAAATGCTTTTAGTCTATGAGGATTATTTTGAGCAAATCTTTTTACTGCTTTTGCAGCTCTTCTATCTGAATTTCCCTCTCTTAGCACTGGATTTACAGCACTTCCTAAACAAGGATTATATTTAGCTCTTATAGCTTCCTCTTCAGGAGTTGAAGGATTTTCAGGAAAATCTGGAATATCATAACCTTGACCTTGAAGTTCAGCTATACACTCTTTTAATTGTCCAATTGAAGCAGATATATTTGGAAGTTTGATAATATTTGCTTCAGGTTTATGAACTAATTCACCTAGTTTTGATAATTCATCTTCAGCTAAACCCATAGCAGCTAAAACTCTTCCTGCTAATGAAATATCAGATGTTTCCACATCAACACCAGCTGCTTGAGTAAATTTATTTACTATTGGTAATAGTGAATAAGTAGCTAAAGCTGGGGCTTCATCTATTTTTGACCATATTATTTTTGACATATTTGTTCCTTATTGATTTAATATTGTAACTTGTAGTTTAACATTATATTGATAATAATTCTAAATAAATTAAAAAAATAAAGCTAGTAAATTGTAGATTGTTTCTTTTTGATACAAAAACAATAATATGAGACCACTGCACAATGAACAATTTCATAGCTTTAGTGTAGTTCTTTATATA